>MDTE01056712.1_pt1 | contig 32852 bp, 28 predicted proteins | sample 811231 | NCBI WGS metagenome assembly MDTE01 (sample SAMN05326651, study PRJNA326480) | marine metagenome | isolation source: seawater | place: Indian Ocean: Red Sea | collected 2010
ATTCTTTGTTTATTTGGTGGCTATCGGTGCGTGCTGAGTCGTTCTTTTTAGATTATCGACGTTTAAAGATGTCCCTTTGAGCTAGAAACGGACGTAACGAAACAAAATGATGGTTCTGACGTCCTTAGTGAGGGGGCCTTGCACGTGTCTGAAAGTCTCGTAAGGGCGGTCTGTCGTTCTCCATCAACGTGCATTCTGTGTTGTGTCGATCGTGCTGTTGTGGATGAATGTAATGAATAAGTCATTCTGCTGGGTCGTGATCCCGGTTACGCTCCTTGTCATCGCAGTCGCCCTGGTCGGTGTTGGCGTTGTTGAAGCGGGCCAAGAAAGCACTAGTTCGACTCTCGACACGACGAACAAACAGCCGCACAATGTTTTACCGTTTGTAAATCAAAGTAGTAAACCGGAGAGTGATTGGATTGGTGTCGGGATCGCGGACACGATCTCTGCTGTTGTCGATGCGACATGGAGCGGACGTGAGGTTCGAACAACACTCTCTGAGAATATTGGTGTTACCGGTTCATACGAGTTGTCAGAAGGGCAACTTCAGATTACGGCGAAACTGATCAAGAGAGGTACGGCCGAAGTCGTCTCAGCGTTTTCTGTAGGCGGGACGATCGAAGAACTATTTCAATTACAGGATCAGATTGCTTCGTGGGTCGTGAGTACGTTGTTGACTGGTCGAGCGGACCGGGTCGGCATGAATTCAGGCAGTGCCGTCGCGCTGTCTGAAGCCGAATCTACCGTGAGGCTAGATCGACCTCTTGGTGAAGGCCCATTGAATAATGATCGGGAGACAGCGGTTGTTCTCGGTGGATTTACAGATCAAGAGAGGGCGTCAGGAGTCGTGAATGAACTCTTTACTGTCGAACCTCCACGGTCCCCACAACCACCAGTGATTGATGGCATTCTGGATGAGCCGGCTTGGGCGGATGCAGCCGTGATCGAGGACTTTACTCAGCAAGAACCGAATGAAGGCCAGCCTGCCACGGAACGAACGATTGTCCGGCTGATGTATGACTCAGAATCACTGTACATTGCGATGGAGGCTCATGATTCTATTGCGGACGGTGTTATTGCAACCGAGATGAGACGGGATTCATTCCAACTGTTAGATGAAGACAATTTCCAGATCATTCTTGATACATTTAACGACAATCGGTCAGGCTACATGTTTGTGACGAGTCCACTGGGTGCCAAGCTTGAACAGCAAATTTCCGAAGAGGGCGAGGGCGGCTATAGCCGAAGTTCTAGTTCGACGAACTCAAATGTCAATGTCGACTGGGATGGCGTCTGGGACGTATCAACGCAGCAGACCGAAAACGGGTGGGTTGCCGAGATCGAAATACCTATGGTGACGATGCGGTTTCCGAAGACCGACCGGCAGGTATGGGGCCTCAATTTCATGAGGAATATCAGACGTAAGAATGAGCAGGTGTACTGGGCGCCTGTTCCGAAAGGCTATGAACTGACGCGTGTCAGTCGTGCTGGTACGTTACTTGGATTAGCCGGTATCGATCGCGGGATGGATTTACGGATTACCCCCTACGTTCTTGGGGCAGGAAGACAGGATCGAAACATTTCTGCTGGATTTGATGCTTCGGGATTGAATGATGTCGGTGTTGATGTGAAATATGGGATCGCTGCCGGACTAAACCTTGATCTCACGTTAAACACAGACTTTGCACAGGTCGAAGTTGATGAACAACAAGTGAATCTGACCAGATTTCCACTGTTTTTCCCAGAGAAGCGAGATTTCTTTCTCGAGAATTCCGGGATGTTTAGTGTGAAATCACAGCAGTCATTTGGTCGCGTGGCTGACCTGTTTTTTACTCGTCGCATTGGACTCGCGAATGGGCAACCCGTACCGATTATTGGAGGTACTCGCCTAACCGGTAAGGTGGAACGTCACAATCTCGCGGTGATGAACATCCAAACGCAAGCGGTTGGAGGACAACCGGGCGAGAATTTTTTTGTCGGCCGATATAGTCGAGATATTTTTGCTCGTTCGAAGGTCGGTGGCATCGTTGTCAACAAAGAAGCGATTGGAGGATCGCACTTTAATAGGACGATGGCGGTTGATACCTCACTCACACCACATCCGTTTTTGTCGATCACGGGCTTTGTTGCAAAAACTGAATCGCCACAAGTCACACGTGACGACATGATGGGCCACATGATGGTGATGTGGTTAAGCCCATCGGCTCGAATCTATAGCGAATATAGCGACATCCAAGACAATTTCAACGCAGAAGTGGGCTTCGTGCCGCGTCTTGGAATTCGTCGGTCGAAACTGCATGGGCAATGGAATCCTCGACCCGGTCGTTGGGGCATTCGGTCGATGGACCCGATGATGAATGTTGAATATACGACGGACCAATCGAATCGGTTGCTGACCCGACGTGTTCACCACATGATCGGGGTTCAATTTGAAGACGGATCAAGTGTCACGTTCATTACCAACAAGATGTTCGAACAACTTGACGTGCCATTTCAGATTTCCAAAAACACGACCATACCGGTTGGGACCTACCGCTTTTGGCAACCCAGTGTGTTTTATCGAAGTGACCCGTCACAGCGCGTATCAGGGAACGCGCGGTATTCACCGCAGGGGTTTTTCGGTGGTCGGCGTGTCGATTGGGGCGGTGGACTGAATTGGCGCGCAACAAGTCGGATTGCTGCACAGGCGAGTTTTCGACGGAGCGACGTGACACTCCCAGGCGGTGCATTTGTTGCTGACCTTGCGTCGACGACCTTTGATTTGGCGCTGTCGCCAGAGATGACACTTCGGTCTTTGATTCAATATAACTCGACGACAGACTCGATAAGTACCAGTGTGCGGTTTAATTGGATCTATAAGCCAGGAAGCGATATCTATATCGCTTATGACGAGCTCAGAACGGACGATTTCTTAGGACTCGACCCAACACTTCGCCATAATGGGTACGTGCCGTGGATACAGAACCGTCAACTTGCAATTAAGATGACGTATCTCTTGGCACGGTAGTGCTGTTGTCAAAAACTGCTGCTTCCCTAAGATATCGGAGAGTCGGTTATCGCGGTCAGTTGGTAGCCCTCATCGCCAGTAAACCATGATAGGAAAATATTGGTTTGATCTGTGATCAGTAGTGGGTGATCCGATCGTCCGCTTGTTTTATTAATTAGGCGAGGCGTGCTCCACTGAATACCTGAATCGTCAGATACCATCAAGAAGATTCCCATCGCGTTGTCTTCGACGCGTTCTTTCCAAACGATATACACCTTGTCACCAATGACTTCTATGTCCGCGTGTCCAAACGTCGACTGGCTTCCGACTCGTCGTGCGGGTGTAAAGCTTTTACCTTGGTCTGAAGAGCGTGCGTAGAATGCGCCTGGTCCGTCTGGTCCCTCACCTGTGAACCAGACCATATGGTATTGCCCGTCATTATCCAGAGCGAAACCTGGACCATGGTGCGGGCAACCGTCGATCTTCCAATTGTCGTGGTTGACTTTGTTTATTTCAGAAAAAGTGTGCAAACCGGTAAATCGAATGACTCCATGATCACGAATACTGCCGGTCAGAATTTCTCGCCATACAAAAACAGGCCAGCCGTCATCTTGGAATTCCAGAGCGATACGACAACACTCGCAGACATGGTCTTTAATTTTTTTGTTCGGCAAGAAGGACTGTCCGTTGTTTTGACTCCACGTGTAATACAGCGCAGCCCCGTCATAGCGCTCACCACGTGAACGTGCAGATTCAAGATCACGTTTATCAATCCAAACAAGGAAAATCTCTCCTCGGTGATTGACGCCGAGAGATTCAAATCGATGACCGATTGGGAGTTCATCGTCATTGACTGTAATCGGTGTAGTAAATGTCAGGCCTGAGTCAGTCGATCGTGAAAATCGAATATCTCCGGTATAGGGTAGCTTCCCCCGCCGCGTCCAGGCCACATAGATTTCATTCTGCTTTCCTATGGCGATCTTTGGGCGGGCCTCACCGTTTGAGTCAATTGTTTCAGATGTGTTTGTAACTCTGACCTTGGTGGTTAACGTATTGCCGTAATCGTCAGAGCGGCCGACAAAGATATGGTTGTTTTCGACCCACGCAAGCCATAACTGTCCGGATTCGTTTAGTAGCGGCGTCGGCGTTACCGCACCAAGGAGGAGTCCGTCTAAGATTCGCTCTATTTCTGCTGGAGGAGACTGTCTGTTTGGATGGGCACTAGTGAGACTCAAGCTCACACTTACAAGTGCTATGGCTACGGCTGACAGTTGGTATCTTCGTGCACGCATCACTCTATTTTTATATCCTATCGATTACGTCAGAAATCACATCCAGTGAAAATTCAGTGAAAAATGTTCGTTGAGGCCACGGATGGTGCACAAAAGCTATGTCGTTCGTCATGTTGCTGACGCCGAATGCGAACCGACCACCGGTGGGCAGTAAGTAGCTTAGTTTGGTTTCGAAGAAACTAAATGGATCCATAGACCCAAAGACATTATTGATTACATCGCCGTTGTCAAGGTCGCCGAATTGATTCCCAGCATGTCTCAGGCCGATCGAGGCCTGCCATGCCGACGTTAAATTGTAAATGCCGAATACTGTCATTCTGAATTTGGGCATACGTGGAAATTGATTGCCGACCCACACTGATTTTTCGGCATGCTCTACGATCCGAGAATTCAATAGGGTCGTGCTTAACTGCATATCAAAACGCGAGTCCAACAAGCGTCGCTGGTCAAACACGATTTCGATGCCGTCCGTGACTACACGATCGATTGGAAGAAATGAATAAACGCCCACGCCCTCTACAAATTGGAATTGGGTAAAGATTGTATTGTCTACATCGTCTCGAAAGTAATTGACTTCAACGTGACCATCACTGAGTCCTCGTTGGAAACCGATGTTATGGTGGACTCCCTCCTCCGGTTCGAGGCGAGCATCTCCGAGAACTGTTCCGTACGTGCGAACTTCATTGTCGTACAATTCTTCAGGAAGAGGAAACCGAGAAGCCTTTGCGGAGGAATATTGGAATCGCAACCGTTCAACTGGTTCCCATCCTGCTGAAAACTTTGGAGAGAAAGTGTTGCGATCTCTTTCTGGGTGATTGGTTGAGGTTCCACGTCGTAAGACGTAGCCGCCCCTGGATGACCAAAATTCTTGCCGACCTCCGACCGTAAGCTCGATATCGTTGTAAATCCGCCACCCAAGTTGAGCGAAGAGACCTGTAAGGGATGTTTTTCCGCCTGCGCTACCGTTTCGTTTTGATTCGAGGCGGTTGCGGTAGTCCGTGGAGGAATACTGATCCAAGATGATTTTTTGTCTGGAGGAACTGACCCCGGTCACAAAACTAAGATCGGAATGAACGAAATCAGGATCATTTAGCTTTAGATCAAAGGTTTGCCAGCCAGAATCACCGAACTTTGTAATACCGCCGCTGCCATCATCCAGTGGGTCAGCAGGATTGAAATTTGATTCGACGCTGTAGTCATTGAGGATGTTGAAGGTGCTGGCTACGGCTTCTAGTTGCCAATTATTGGCCAGTTCACCGTCAAGTTCCCAGGACCCGAAAAGAGATCGACGGAGACGGTCGTTAATGCCGAAAAGATCGTTACGGACATTAAACGCGTTGTTACTATAGGCGGCATCTTTTGTACGGTTATTGCCATCACCCCAAATGGTTTGTCCAGCGTCATCACGGATGTAATTGTTTGCAAAGCGACCGCCCTTCCAGTCGCGGTCTTCGTACGCTGCAATCCATGTTTGCGACCATTGCGCCGCATGTTGGTAACGCGCTTTCGCTTTGAAGAGGTCCGATCGGACCTGCTGTGGTCCGTCGTCTCCGTAGGTGATGGCTGAGTCACCGGTTTCAGTGACCCCCTTAGACACACCAGATACGCCTTCCTGTGAATTCGAGACGACCAAACTGTCATCACGCGCGTACGCCTGAGGTTGACTGAGATTGCTTAAGCGATTGTGGAGTACGTGGAACTGAAATCGGCCGAGACGGTTTCCGTAGGACGTGGATAACCTGTTTCCGTTGTATCGGTCTGTTCGTCCATTAGCGCTGTAATCTTGTGAAAAGAGATTGCCGCTTACGCGAAGTTCCGCTGTTTCTGGTAGTCGCGTGTTGAGTTTCACGACACCGCCCATAGAATTCCCGCTGTATTCAGCAGAGAAGGGACCATAAATGATTTCTGCTGATTCAATCTCTTCTGGAGCGACCAAAGACCACCGTGGCGCTCCATTCCAACGCGTTCGTAACGGGTTGTGTAATGGGACACCATCGGCATACACCAGTGAACGTGCGGTTTGGAACATATTGGCGCCACGCATACCGAGCGTTCCATTGGAATCGCCAATGAATCGTTTGCGGACAACGGCACTCGGTTGGTAATTTATGACGTCTTCAACCGTTGGTGTAATGAGACTTTCGAGCTGTTCCGATGACACGACGTTTGACGGGCTGGGGTAATCGGTTCTACGAGCTTCTCGTGCCGGAATGACAGTTACCTGTTCGGCAACCTGTGCCAGTTGTAACGTCACGTTCAGATTGATGCTTTCTCCGAGTCGGAGTTCAAGCGGGCCACTTCTAAATACTGAAAATCCAACGAGGGTGACGCGAACGTTATACACGCTTGGCACTAAATCGTATTGAGCGAAGTGTCCCTGCCTGTCTGTGGCAGTTGATGTTGATGAACTCTCGTTGTCTGAGACGATCGTAACAATTGCGCCAGGAAGTACAAGGCCTTGCGCATCAAGAACCTCACCTTTTATAACTCCACGCATGGTTTGGTTTTGGCTTGAAGCAATGCCGACAAACATCAATAAAAAGAAACTTGTTGCAGTAAACAAACGAAAAAATATACAGAAATGTTTCATGACAAAAATTTAACTATTCACACAAGTGCAAGCCTGATAGCTTGGCAATAAATGAGAACTGGGGCATTTTGCGCCCGCATGGGAGGAAAATGATCCCAGAATATAAAGACAGAGCGGTTAGCGAAGAGCTCTTAACAAGGTGGTGGAGTTGGTGGTGTGACTATGTGATCGGCGTGTGTTAGCGACGTGACCGTGGTATGCAGTGCTACCTCAATATTGACGATATATTCACACTCGATCGAACCTTCGTGCGTGTTCTGGGTTACAAGCGTCAGGAGATTTTCTGTCGTCGGACAAGTAACCTGCGCACCTTTTTGCTTGGGTGAATGCCGAGCGTTCATAGGGCACATTTCCATCGTGCACTCGCGATTTGTCGAATGATGAGGGCAGGCGTCGCCAGCAGCATCTTGAGGTGTTGCAATTAATGCTGTATTCGATAGCAATAGCTGCAGAAAAAGAGTGGCGCTGGCTGTGAATTTACGCATAGCGAGAATGTAAATCACTTAATTTCACACTAAAGTCGCTTCTATTTTCAAGTAACTGGTTTTAGTAATTTTCATGTTGAGAAAGATGTGTTCGCTCCAGTTTATTGACCTGTGTGGACTGATGAACCGTTGTTGAACACGCGACATGCGATTGTATTTACTTCAGTTTGGGAGGGCGAAGAAGAAATTTACAAGAATGTTAACGCAGTCCTAAACGTTTGATCTGAGACGCAAAGGCGAAACTTAAAGAAAGGATCGTTGCAACGCTGATGAATGCGATGACTTTTTGGATGGTTGCCGCCTCGACCATTTGCGCCTGGCTGTCCATTGGGCTGGTGCTGACGAATTGGTAGACGACGTAGCAAGATGTGGCGATCACATACACCAGTGTGACCAGTGCGTATTTATTGTCGACCGGACTTCGCAAGAGGACGATAAGGTAAGCGAGCGACCCGGGCACTAAGAATCTGAAGGCGTTGACGGCAAGAAATACATGTATCGAACGGTGCAGGTCGTGCGGGGTTAGACCGACTCCGGCAAAACACATTGTGCCAATCAAAAAAAAAATAGATCCGACGATCGAGAACTTGTAGTTCACTGGATCGGCTTTGAAGAGTCGTGGGACAAAGACGAATCCAATGCCGACGGCGATGAACAGAAACATGGCCTGATTGAAGAAAAATGCGCTATAGAAGTTCACAATGTCTGAGTGCGAATGGTAGCCACCCAAGTCACTCAAGAAGTTGTGGGTGAGGGAGTAACCTGGCTGGTCCGGGTTGTGGATATTGCCGCCCGGATAGCAATAGATGGCAATGGTGACCGCTATGACAAAATACAACGCGACGAATCGAAGTACTGTGACAGTCCAGAAGCGGTACATAGGATTTAAAGATAGGTCTTAGGTGACGGTTTCTTGAGAGCGCATAAGGTATGTGAATTGATTAGTTCGTTTATTTGATAGACACCGTTTTCCGATTGACGAATGCCATCAGCCCGTCACGATAGAGTTCACGCCCATATCCTGACGCTTTAACGCCACCGAATGGTCGACTTGGATCAGAAACGACGATTTGGTTGACGAATGTGGACCCAGCATCAAGTTCGTCGGTTGCACGGTCGATATCTTCTTGGTCACGGGTAAAGATTGCGGACCCGAGACCGAACGGGGTAGCGTTTCCGACCTTGATGGCCTCGTCGAGACTGGAAACACGAAATAGCATGGCAACAGGGCCGAATACCTCCTGTGCATAGGCGGGCGCGCTTTCTGGTATCTGGGCGAGTATGCCAGGCCGATAGTAATAACCTTCGCCTTGTATACGTTCAGCCCCGATCAGTTTTTGTGCGCCCAGCGCCGTTGAGTGTGTGACTTGATTATCAATGTCATCTCGAATTTGAGCCATGGCGAGGGGGCCAATATCAGAGGTGTCTAACATAGGGTCGCCAACAGTGAGTTTTTCAAATGCGGCGACAAAGCGGTCGGTGAACTCGTCGTAGACATCGCTGTGCACAATAAAACGCTTGGCGGCGATGCATGATTGTCCGTTGTTGATGGTTCGACCTATGACCGCGGCCTGCACAGCATCGGATAGGTCAGCGGATGGCATGACGATGAATGGGTCTGCTCCGCCCAATTCCAGCACCGTCGGTTTTAATGAGTGACCCGCACCCGAGGCCACGGCACGACCCGCGGCGTCAGAGCCTGTGAGTGTTGCTGCTTGAACTCGTGAATCAGTAAGAACTCGTTGGACCTGGTCTGAACCGATCAGTAATGTTTGAAAGGTTCCCTCCGGAAACCCTGCCCGTCTTAGGATGTTCTGTATTGCAAGTGCTGATCTTGGAACATTGGACGCATGTTTGAGCAGACCCACGTTGCCAGCAATGAGAGCTGGAGCCGCAAAGCGGAAAACCTGCCAGAAGGGAAAGTTCCACGGCATGACGGCGAGTACTGGTCCAAGCGGGAGGTGGCGAACAAAGTTGTTCGTGCCGTTACTGTCGAGAGGTTCGTTCGCGAGGAACTGTTCTCCATGCGTGGCGTAGTATCGGCAGCCTTGTGCGGATTTCTGTACTTCAGCAATAGCTGCTGAGAGTGTTTTACCCATTTCTGTGGTGAGCAAGACAGCCCATTCGTTGACTTCACCGTCAAGGATATCCGCTGCATTGTTCAGCCATCTTGCCCGATCGGCGATGTCCGTTCTTCTAAAATCCTGGAACGAGTCAGCCGCTGTTTTGAGGGCTTTGTCTATCGCGTCGCCGGTCATGGGCGCGAATTCTTCTAATAATTCTTCGGTTGCGGGGTTTCTCGTTTCAATGGCCACTCAGTTGCCTCGATTATGTTTTGCGATGATTTGTCTCGATCATTTATCGCGTATGTCTGCTTCTCAGCGAATTGAGAATGATTTCGTCAGACTGGAACCGGTTAGCGATACGCTGTACTTTACTCATTCCATATTAAAGCAAGATGGCAGCCAACAAATTCTTCCTTGAATGGCAGAAACGACCATGGTGGATGAACCTCATGTTCTCTTTCTGTCTATTCATGACCGTTGTTTACATGCCGTTTGACATGTTTGTGAAGCCCGTTGCCCAGGACCAAGAGGTCTGGTTTGGGATTATGTTGGAAGGTTGGGCTGCAAAGGCAACGGAGCCGTTGCACTGGGCGATTTATGCGGCAGGCTGTGTTGGATTTTGGCGGATGAGACGCTGGATGTGGCCGTGGGCTAGTGCCTATGCATTGCAAGTAGCGGTCGGCATGCTTGTGTGGAATGTAATGAGAGACGCGCTTCTTGGCGGAGTAATCAGTTTTGCTGTGTTCATGATTCCGACTACAGCTCTTTACCGCAGTCGTCGTTATTTCACCACCGATTAACGCATGTAATTTTTTCTTCCTGCTTGATTTCCGAGAGAGATGAGGCTCCCGACAAAAAAAGGGAAGAAGTGCAAAGCCGCACTTCTTCCCTTCGAATGGAGGTTTTGCTCAAAAACTCTACTTCCACTCCCAATTCTTGTTTATCGCTGTCCCGTCTGCGGCAACCTCGTACTCACCGACCAAGCCGATGAAATTTAAGTCCGCATTTTGACCGGTGGCTCCGTGCGCGTGCAGCATGGTGCAAAAACGTACCGCTCCACCTGGGTTGGCTTTTCCAGAACCCGAACCAATAAGATGGATGACATCACCGTTGACTGTTGTGAGCACGCCGTTACCCTGGCCATACAGGGAGCCATCTGGCCGTTGTAGCATGGTATATGTCCATAACGTGGTGTGGTCGACACCACGAATCGTGCCAGCCAACTGTAAACTCAACTCAAGGTTTGTCCCGGATGCATCTGTGGATAACACGCGTATTCCGGTGATTTGTCCGCTGTCTTCTAATACAAGTTCACCTAATGCCATTAGTGTTACTCCTTCACTGATTAGAGCAATGATTGATTTAACTGAAAGTTAAAACGATGAGCGTCGGAGTCTAGCCGGTTCAATCGAAGCGTTCAATCAAAAAAAGCAGCAAATTACTGACGATCTAGGTGTCAACCTTCTGCCTTGTATAGACTCGCCGCCGGCAGTGTGCTCATTGTCTGTAATTGGAAAGTAGGAACTATGCATGAGGTTCACCAAGCGATCGAACAACACTTCCCTAAGGTGTCTATCGCGTCTGATTTTTTTGACCACGTAAATATGATGCTAGAACGGCGTCACGGGTTTACTCCTGGAAACACCCGTTTTGCAGAGGGGTTGTGCAGTGATGAGATCAATGAGTCGGAGCTCCAGCATTTGGAAAGCTATTGGGGAGAGCGGTTTAAGTTTGGTGGTCTTGCCGGTTACTGTCATGGCGGAAGAACCGGCTTGAATGCGGTGAGCCATCACGTTCCCGAGCAACATGGCCAACGGAACCTATTATTAGTCTGCGGGCCACACATAGGTTGGCACGACGGGCGGTGGGGACAAGTACGTCGTGCGGGGCAGGCAGAATTGACAACGTGCTGTGGTTCGCTGATGGCGATCATCGAAGCCGGATACGCGCGTTTAGAGTCAAAGTTTTCGGATCGATTGGATTCGCAACAATTCTTGGTTGAACGGATTATGTTGCCGTTTCTTGCCGAAGCGGACCTCGAAGGAGAGTGTCCATTGATCGTTCGGGCAACTCAGTTCCTCATGCAGCAAATCGATACTGACCTCGGCATTATGAGTGACGAGTTGGCGCTGCACTTCAACGGGCAGATTGCGTGTATTTCAGGAGTTACGATCAATACCGTCGATGGAAATTTGTTCTGCCCATCGGTACAGGTGATACGAAATTCTCAGTTCTCCGGGTCGACTGTCACTCTTGAGTAAGGGACAGCAGGCAGAGGAATAGCCGCGTTGTATTCCAGAGTGATACGAGGATTTGAATTATCAGTCAGGTATGGACCGTTGAAGCACCGGCTCTGCCACGGTAAGCTAGGCAGATGCCTGTATACCTGAGAGTTGTCTGTCTATCACTTTTGTTGCTTGGCCTAGTTGTTTCTGGCGCTGGCGCCCAAGGGCGAGACATCCTGCCGTCTGTCCCGACACCCACTGATATAGAACCGGGCAGCATTACGTGTGATGAGTGTCCATATCCGTATCCGAGCAAGTATCTCGACATTAGTGTTTACAGCCAGGACGTACGCATTTCGTATATGGATGTCGCTCCCTCGGGGACACCGAACGGTCACACGGTGATGCTGTTGCACGGGAACAATTTCGGTGGCTTTTACTTTAAAGCGATTATTGATGGACTGACTGCAGTCGGTTTTCGAGTGATCGTTCCCGACCAGATTGGGTACGGCAAGTCGTCAAAACCACTTGTGCCATATAACTTCAACTCTCAAGCCCGCAACACATGGCTGATTTTGCAGGCTGAACAGATTGAGAAGGTAATGGCGGTCGGGCATTCCATGGGAGGTATGCTGGCTACGCGATTTACGACGCAATACCCGGATTCTGTCGAGCGTTTAGTGGTCTATAATCCGATCGGACTAAGCGATGGACGCTATAACCGTCCGATGCCGGTAATCGACGAGGTCTATGAGCGCATTCTTGGTACTGATTATCAGAGCACGCGCCGAAGCCTGAGTCGCTATGTTGGTCACGATCCCTCGGCTTGGAATGACGAGTTTGAGTTATACACACGAATTCGTTCTTCATGGACACTTAGTTCTGACTTTCCGAGACTTGCCATGGTGCAGGCGCTAATTAGTCAGATGCTGTATTTCGATCCGGTTGTCTACGACTGGGCGCACATTCACGTGCCGACATTGGCGTTTGGTGGGGCAGAAGACTTACTTCTTGGCCCTGCAGAAACGTTCCAAGAGCGCATGAAAGTGTTGGCCGATACCGTGCCGAATGGAAATGGCCGTGTGCATTTAATCCCAGGATTGGGTCACGTGCCGCACCTTGAGGATGCGGAGGCAATAGTACGGCCGTTAGTCGCCTACCTTCAGGAGGGCGTTGGCTCGTAGCGATAGCGGTATCACTCAGCGGGTATTAGTAGCGGAATAAACGGGTGAATTTTACGACGAATGCCCGATTTTCGAGCATTGGTAACCCGCCTCGGTATGACGTGTCTCTCTGATCGTTATAGACGATAAACAGTTCGCTGCCTGGCTGATATTCCCATCGTAATCTCAGGTTCATACTGAGCGAATCCTGGCTCGAGTTGTACTGTACTAATCCACCAAAGAACATTCTGGGTGTAAAGGTGTATGTGATTCTGTTCGTAATCAACTGTGCATTGACTGTTCCATTCGGCAGTTGAATATGGTTAAACGATACGCCTGGTTCAATCGAAAACTGTGGTGTGAGTTCAAGTCGAGGTCGCGAAAATCCAATCGCGGTCAGTGTGCCATTGAAATAGCCTCCGCGTTGCACGGTCCATGAGCCAGAGAGCCGTCGCTGTGTCCCCATGGAATAGGTCGCGAACACATCTTGAAAGGAATAGCCCCCAATCGGAATCGCTTGATCGGTCGAAAGTTCGAATGGTTGTTCGAGGAATTCGTAGCTCTGCTGCGCATCGATACTGAAGCGGTCGCTATTTTCGAGTTCTGTTTCGAAACGCGCATTTGCGAGGCGTGTTTCGACGTGCCCGGAGACACTTTCAATATAGTCAAGGCTCATTTCAGCGGTGAATTGCCGCACGCTCTCGATAGAGGACGGTCGAGGACTGTACCGTGTAGATGCAAAGGAACGTCTGAAATCATCTCGCCGAAGGAATCCGATTTCAGGATTGAAATTATCGCCGACGAGCAAATGGTCTAGTGTCAGGCCGTAGGTATCACCATGGTAATTGAAAGCAGCTTGGTAGCTGGCGTCTTCACCGCGTAGTTGTGCTGTCTTGGTTTGCGCGTAGTACCCATTGAAGTTGACGTTGTCGTAAAACGAAAATAAAGCATCCACGCCATATACTTCATTCGAACCATTACCAGTGGTTGAGACAGAGCGACCGGTAAAAATTGCGCCGATTCGACTTCTTCGAAGAATGTCACGTTTGACCCGAATTACGGAAAAGTTCGTACCGACTCCACCTGTGTTTGCGGCGTCATCCGTCTGGATGTTTAACGCGCCGATACTGAATTTCCCAACTTTGCCATTCAAGCGTCCACCAGCCAGAATCGGTACGGTGTTGCCTTGCTCAAGACCGATTCTCCGACTAAAAAAGACGGTGGGCACATCACCGCCACCCATGAAACTTGCAGCCCCGGGACGGAGGGCTGGAATGGCACCTGTAATGCGTTGAGCACCTTTACCGAAATCAAAGATCCCTCGCCCCTCGAGGAAGAACTCTCTTTTCTCAGGAAAAAATAAACTGAACCGTGTGAGGTTGACCTGTTGTTCGTCGACTTCCACTTGAGCAAAGTCAGTGTTGTAGGTGAAGTCAGCTGTCAGGTTCTGAGTGACACCGTATTTTAGGTCGACACCGACGTCTCCGGCTGCTTGATTCGATATGGTGGGATTGGCAAGTCGGTCTGTTGCAAGAGAGCCAATGGCGTAGGGCTTGATTTCTAAAGTCCGATTATCTCCTGGTACTTCCAGTCCAGTTAATGTTCCGGCCGCCGACAATCGAAATACACCGGGACCGGCGGAGATGGGAATTCTTGTGATGTAACTTTCTTCATTTTTCCATTGCACTGTTCGGCCAAGTTGAATACCCCAGACCTGGTCGACGCTAGCTTCGTATCGGAGTGACTTGAAGGGTATCTGCATTTCAACGGTCCAGCCGTATTCAAATCGTCCAGTCTGTACCTCCCAGATAGGATTCCAATCGGGATTTGGGTTACCTTCGTCGGTAATCTCTAAATCAAACATCCCACCAATTGGGTTAACTAGGAAACTAACGCCGTTTCGCCTGTCGTAGTAGGTATCGAAGGTCACACTAAATGAGTCGTTGAAGATTAATTGAAACGAGTCACGCTGCATCTCATTGGCGATCCAGTTCGATTCTGGTGTCGAGTCAAACAGTCGCGCGGAAATATAGATATTGTCGGCGTCAAATATTACCCATGCCTCAGTTTGTTCGGTTGCGGGCATTCCTTCATCAGGAACCTGTTGAATAAAATCACTTACCGGTATTACCGATTCGTAAACGGTTTCGCTTAACTGTCCATCGACCGTGATGACCCCTTCCAGCGAGACGGCACGGATGGTTGTCCGTCCCTCCTCATCACGCGACATGGTCTCTGGGGTTATAGGAGGAGCAGGGCCATCAATCGAAACGCGAGCTCGATCGTTTGTTTGTTCGGCGGTGGTGGTTGGCACAGTCGGTTGGTTGTCAACGTTGTCACGGTTACTCAGACCGTTTGGTTGTGTCCTATCGCTTGTTGGATGGAGTGAGTCGTGCAGCTTTACGACTAAGAGGTCTTGTAATTCGAATAATTCGTCGACAGTTCCATCTATGATGACGGATGCTAGGACACGCTCGCTGCCACGATGAATAGTCCGCGCCGTAATTCGGATGCTTCGATCAAGAATCTGATACGCACCGGTGATGATTAGATCTGATGCAGATGCAGTTGTGGCGAGTGCCGGCGCAGGTACGACGGAGAAATTCTCAAGCGTATCGAAGCTCGCCGCCACGGTTGTTGCAATACCAAGACCTACCCAATCATATGCACCTATAGCCGTGACATTTGTGAATGGCTGAATAGATACAGTGGTTAACGTTTGTTCATGAGCTGTTGTTTGCGCATGCAACACTGGCGCAGTCGATGCCATCAAGGTTAGGGACAGAACGACGGTGGTGAAACCCACAGAGTTCAACGATGTCAATACGGTGTAGTTAGTTAACTTCAAATCAAGCTGGGTTATACGTTCTGGCTACAGTCTCAAGGTGAAGTGGCGACCCCTAGGGGAATCGAACCCCTGTTGCCGGGATGAAAACCCGGTGTCCTGGGCCACTAGACGAAGGGGTCACTCGGTAGTCAGACCTACCAGTATAACGCACCGAATGCATGTCGATTGCTCGCACAGAATTGCACGACCGCAATAAGGTTTCCACGGGATATGCGATTTAGCCTCATTTGTCGTCCGTCCCTGTCATTACTTCAAGTAGGATCTAGTTGAAACTTATGCAGGCCGATCTGAAAGAAGCGATTGATTTTCACGAGGCCATTGTCACCGAAGGTGCCAAGGCACTCGTCGGCTACGAACGCGAAAAAGCCCTCGCCAATACGGTACTACTTTCCGAGATCCCGACAACCTACGATGGGGATGAAGAACGGCAGGTTAATGCCGGCAATTTGTTGCTTCGTGGTGTGCCTGGAGTCGGGAAGACATTTTTTGGTGTCATTCTTGCAGCGATAAGCGGTGCAAAGTTTGCGCGGCTTCAAGGGCGCGCTGACCTCCAGCCAACAGAAGTCGTTGGGTTTCAGATGATCAACCCAGCGACCGGGCAATTTATTACTGAGTTTGGCCCGTTAGCGTCGGCTGAAGTGATACTGCTTGACGAGATTAATCGTATTCCTTTGAAATCGCAGAGTGCATTTCTTGAAGGCTTGCAAGACCGGACGGTAACCGTAGGCAAAACGACCTACCAGTTGCCATCATTTAGTTTTGCCATTGCCACTATGAATCCGATTGAACTGGGACAAGGCACGTTTCCGCTGTCTGAGGCCGCTACCGATCGGTTTGCGATTATGGTCAACATCAGTTACCTCCCACCTGAGGAGGAACAGAAATTGGTCAGTTTTGACTTCAAGAAAGTAACTCTCGATGGTCTCATGTCGAAGGAACGGGTTGTTGAACTCCGTACGAGTATTGGCAAACACGTGTTTTTACATGAAGCGATGGCGAAGTATATCCAACGCCTTGTTTCGGCTTCGCGTCCATTTGATGCAGAAACTGAGTGGTTGCAGCGCTCGCCATCGTCATTAGTTGAACAGTATGTCGATCTTGGCGGGTCCCCTCGAGCGACCATCTGTTGGGGGCGATTAGTAAAAGTGTGGGCGTTGCTTGCTCGTGGGCAAGACGAGGTTTACCCAGAAGATGTTCAAGAACTCGCTAAGTATGTACTTGGTCACCGCATCTGGCTTGCACCACATGCAACTGGTCAGGGTATTACGGTTGAAAAAGTGATCGATGACATTATTGAACAGGTGCCGATCCCTTGAGTGCCACGGCTACCGATATTTTAGTTAGTTGGACAGAAGTGCAAGACATTGAACTCGTCATAGTTAGGCGTATGCACGAGTATATGTCTGGTGCCCACCCGAGTGTGTTTCAGGGGAGTGGATTTGACTTCGTCGGGTTGCGGGATTGGCAACCGGGTGACCGACTATCGTCTATTGATTGGTCGCAATCGACACTCACTAACTTTAGTCCTTTGATCACCAGAGAATTTGAGCAGCAGAGTACTGCACGCATTGTGATCGTCGCGGATACGTCGGTGTCGACACGGTGCGGAACTGGTGGAGTACCGATTGCGACCGTGATTGCTCGTGCGGTGGCAACATTTGCGATGGCCGGGGCCTTTTTTCAGGATCAGGTCGGGTTAATTACCTTTGATGGGCGGTCTCGGCAAATGAGTGTGCGCCCGCAGGTCGGTAAGAACCACGCGATTCATTGCCTTGATGCCTATCAAGATGTCGTATTTGGCCGAATTCAATATGAACCTCAGCCGGTTGAGAATACGTTTGGTGGATTATTAAGAAAAACGTCGATGGTCCCAGTGGTATCAGATTTTCTTTTTGAAGATTATGAGTCTTTCCTCGACGAGCTACTCAAACTGCAGGCTTCGCACGATGCGTTCGTTGTGCTGGTTGATAGTCGCCATGCATATGACCTACCAGTCATTTCTGATGGCTGGATTGAAGCAACCGATGCCGAATCAGGAGAGTCATGTCTGATGTCTTCGAGTGACCTTGGACAACTCAGCGATCGTATCGTGGATTGGCAGGATACTGTTGAATCTGCGGCCTTGTCGCGTGGACTTGAAGTACTGAGAGTCAGTGCTGAGGCCGACGCATTTCACGGAGCAGCCGTACGATTTCTTGCGGAGCGGCGCTTGCGAAAACGGTAAGACACCATGGGATATCAACGAGAGCTCGCTCTTTGTCTTACATTGTTAACACTGTCCTATAGCCTAGGGGGGACGTCTGTATCAGCTCAAAGCCCCGAATCGATGGAGGTCGATGCGCTGCAGTGCTGGCGTCGGATTGGTGCCAATGCCGTGCATGTTGGTGAGCGATTTTCGATGACATTGACGTGTGCGGTTGTTGAGACGAATGATGCTCGCGCGGTACCGGATTTAGCATGGCTTGAGCCAGAGACGCTCACCGTGTCCCCGTTTGAAGTGCTTGAAGGCCAGCGCTACCAAGATATCCTCAGAGGTTCACGTCGATTTTTTCAATACCAGTATGAGTTACGGATTATTGGGGAAGATTATTTTGGTCTCGATGTTGAGTTGCCGCCTTTAGAGATCCGGTATCGCATTGAACGTGCACTCGATGGTGGGGCGGTCGTCGAAGGGAGGGAATTGACGTATCTGCTCCCTGCGGAATCGGTGCGCGTGTTGGCACTGGTGCCGGCCGCTGTAACAGACATTCGGGAGCTTCCTGGTGAAACATTCGGAGATGTTGAAGGACGATTGTTTCGCGCGAACGCGACTGGGATTCTTGCAACAGTATTTGCTGGTTTGGCTGGAATTGTTCTCCTATTGGCCATTGCGCGCGCACGACGTGATTGGCGGCAGGCGGCCGCAACGGTGGAGCCGCGTGTATCGACATGGGACGTGACTCGTACCGCATTAGGCGAGTTGACGCGTGTGCAGACAGCGAGTCAAACAGAAGGCTGGACACGAGAACTTGTGAGTCGGGCCTTGGCGGTTCTTCGTCTTGCTGGCTCAATCATGTTGGAACAACCCGTATCTCAAATGACGAAGCTTGAGAATGCCAGCGAGACGGATCGCGAGGGTCGGCTCTATGTCCGTTCATGGCCGTTCGGTGGCACTGAGGCATTGGTGTCGTCTGCAATGACGGGTCGGCGCATCGAGTCGGCTCTTCCAAGTATTCGGAATGCTCGTCCTGAGGATGAGGGGTTTGTCGAGACGATACAGCGAGGCCTCAAGAACTTTACAGCAGCTCAATACTCGGCGGAGGATGGTCGTGAGAACGAGACATTGAGCGATGATGTCGAACGTTCCATTGAGGTATTGTCCGCCTTACGCCGTCGCACACTTCCCCCGATTTCGACTGTGACGACAGCCCGACGGACACTGCAGCGGTGGGTGAAAAACCGATGGCCGCGCTAGGTGAATTGTTTGCGCTTGTGGCACGAACACTCAGTGAATTGACAGACCTGGGTGGCGGGGCGTTTTCGCTGCTACAGCGCGACACGGCGTTATTGGTGTACGCACTCTTGGTTGGAGTGTGCCTCGCACTTATTTTGTTTCGAAGAATGCGTCGACGCGGAGCCAGGGAAGGCCGTCTTGTTTTACCGGCCGTATTCGGGTCGGCCATGTTTCCAAAGAATCCAGCGGCGCCTCTTCGCCACATTGCCTACGCTTTGTTCTTGCTGGGTGTGATGACGTTTGCGTTTGCGTTGGCGGATCCGCATACCGCGTTGGTTGAGGATGAGGCGTCCTATCCAGGTCATCGCATTACGATGATGATCGATGCGTCACTCAGTATGAATACGGCCTTTGCAACCGAGCAGCTGTCGGCGGGAAATACATTTCTGGCCAATGTGTCAGCCGCTGAATATTTTGTTAAACGGCGGATGGAAGGTCCTTATCAAGATCTTGTCTCGTTGGTGCAGTTTGGTAACGAAGCGTATATCGTGACGCCGTTTACGAATGACTACCAGAACATCCTGCTCAGTATTAGTTTGGTTGGTACCCCAGAAGAATACCGACGGTTTCCTGACCATGGCACGCTCATTATGAAAGCCATTAGTCGAGGCGTGCAGCTATTTCGATCGTTTGATTTTCTTGGGGCGACCGGTAATCTCATCGTTATTTTTAGTGACGGACAAGATACCCATGCGCGGTTTGAGGATGTGACGCTTGACGACATCATGCAGGAAGCGGCGGATAACGAGATTCCTGTCTATTTCATTCGTACCGCTTATGACCAAGAGCTTGGTGACATTATTTCTGACCAGCAATGGAAGTTAGCAGTTGAGCGAACCGGAGGGAAATTTTTTCCCGCTGAAAATGAGGCAGCCATTCTTTCAGCCATTCATGAGATTGACGCGTTGGCCAAGGGGAGAATTCGTGTGAAACGTTATGTTGCCCATGAACCACGATTTCAAGCATTTGCCCTAGCTGCAGTCTTGTTGTGGATGACCGGCTTGGCGATGACTCTCGGGTTTAAACAGTTTCGGAGGTTTGCGTAAATGAGAACCGTTATCAACTATGTTGTTGTGGCTGTGATTCTTGGTGGTGTCGCTGTTGTTGCACTCACAGCGAGCCGCATTGATCGACGTGTTGCACGCGCGGAGCAACAGATGGCGACACTGGAGCTCGATGCGCCGGACACGACCTATGCTGAATTGTCTGAGTATTTAGATTTTGCAGAGTCAATGCCATGGCTCTTTGGTGATACGCGCGCTGACTTAACGGCACGTCGCGTTGCGCTTCGATACTGGCGTGGCGAATTTGCCGGCATTCTTACGGACTACTCTGATACGACATCTGTCGAAATTACGGAAAATCTTCCACTGCAATTTATCGTGGCAAACGCGGCTTACCGCGCTGGTGTGAATGCAGAGGTGGATCGTGAGGATGTTCTGCGAGCGATTGATGGGGCTATCGGCGTGTACCTTGGAGTCCTGCAGGAGAGTCCTGATCATCCAGATGCGGCCTATAACTATGAGTACCTGATCCGACTTCGAGCTGATATCGCGGCGGGGGCAGAGATCCCAATGGGGTCTGTGAATCCGAATGGTCGTGAGGGAGAGTCGCCGGAAGATGGGGCACTGGAAGAAATCAAGATTTATGTGCCGATACAGCAGGATGTTGATCCGGAAATGGATGAATCGCCGACTCTGGGAGCTGGGCAGGGTATCCGCAAGCGGGGATAAGACGTGTCAGCGATACGCTTTGTAGAACCAGGGTTCCTCTGGTTGCTGTCTCTTCCAGTCATCTTACTTGTTGCACTGGCTTACCAATTGTTGCGACGGCGTCAGACCGTTCGTCGTTTGCGCGGTCAGCGCACCGTACCCGTTCACGAGCACTTTACGTTCGCAGGCAGTTTAAGTTTTTGGTTCTTGGTGGTCGTGGCGAGTGCCCTGGTTGTTGTGGCTCTCGCTCGTCCACAGGTGTTGATGTCCGTCACGCAGAGCGCGGGCGTTGACGTTGTCGTCTTACAAGACGGTTCGACATCGATGCGAGTCACAGACGTCAATCCTGATCGATGGCAGCGGTCTGTTGCCTGGCTTCGGACATTTGCTGAGGTCTTAAGTTGGCGGCAAGAACGTGTCGCTCTCGCGCTGTTTGCTCACCGCACGGCGCCCCAGGTGCGGCTGACGAGCGATCCGAACGCATTGTTTTTCTTCCTTGATCATCTCGGAGAGGAATCGCCGTTTCGATTACAGGATGATACGAGTTGGGATACCAATATTGAGGACGGTCTTTATTGGGGCGTGAAAATGATCGATAAAGACGAGGAGCTTTACGGTCGCCGCTTAAGCGCAAAAGCCTTTATCGTGCTCTCCGACGGACAGTCGTGGAGTGGTGAGGTGGAGCGTGCGCTTGCTCTCGCGCAGAGCCGGAATATCCGGGTCTATGTTGTTGGCGTTGGAACGACGTCGGGTGGGTTCATTCCGCAACTTCCGCCACGCCGTTATCAGGAACCAGACCCACCTATTCACTCGGTCTTGGACCGACAGTCGTTGCGTGCGATCGCGCAGGCCGGCGGTGGCGCGTATTATGAATTGGGGGCAGAGTCCGACCAGGTAGTCGCGCTTAAGATCCTGGCAGACATTCAACGCGCGTCGCGAGGTATTCTCCAGCGTCAGGAAGATTTTGCCGAACTCTACTGGTATTTTCTGATAGCGGCTGCAGTGTTGCTTGGATGGGGAACACTGTTACTCAAAGAGCAAACACAGTTGTGGTGGCAACTCGCGACTGCCGTGGTGGTGGTTGTTGCATTGTTGCCCTAATACACAGGTTTTTTTCATGTCTTGTGCTTGGGCTTGTGCACTACGGAGTTTGCTGTATGAATCCTCACAAAGGAGGAGTGCGAGTTGTTACGTTTGCAACGTCTCTCGAGTTATTTAGCCGTCGGCGCCAGTGGGGGCATTGTGTTGATTCCGCTGGCGCATCGACTGGGTGTCGTACCGCTTGGCGTGGCGTTCGTCTTGTTTGCTGTTGGTGTCGGCGTTGGATTGGTGTCGGCGCTGGTGATCGGTGTGTCACTGATACGTACTGGGATTGATAGCAGCAAACCCTTTGCGACGATCGCGTTATGTATTGTTGGCTGTGTCGTTGCCGTACCACTGATGTCAATACTGCCAGCGGTTGGTGCACCAGCTATTCACGATATTACGACAGACATGTTAGACCCGCCCCGATTCGTCGAAGCCGTTCAGTACGTCACCCCTGGCCGAACTGTCTACGGCGGTGACGAGCTCGCCAACCAGCAGCGCGAGGCCTATCCAGACATCATTCCAATAATGGTTGCCAAGTCGCCGGACAAGGCGTTTAGTCTCGCCCTTGAAGTGGCTCGCAACATGGGCTGGGAAAACATTGTCAGCAATGTTGGTGAGCAGCGGATCGAGGCCACAGATACGACATGGTGGTTTGGCTTTGTAGACGACATCGTGATTCGTATTCGTTCAGAAGAAATTGGTAGTCGGATTGATGTGCGGTCTCTCTCACGGGTTGGCGTCGGAGATTTAGGCGCAAATGCAGCCCGTATTCGAAGGTTTCGTGACGCCCTTAATGCCCGGTAATGCTTGTTTTGACCAAATTGAGATGGCGAGATGTATCCTACAGGTCTTACACTGTGACGAAATACGAGGTGACTTATGGTGAAACGTGATTTACCGATGATTGTCGCTGGTGTTTCTCTGTTTGCGGCGAGTCTCATGGCGCAGGAGCCTACGATTCGTCGGCCGGAGAATCTACCGGAACCGGTGAGTCAGGACCAGCGTGTTCAAGCGTCTGAGATTGACAACACACTCGCCGATGCAAATGTTGTCTTACTTGATGTGCGCGAAGCGTGGGAACTCGAGAAATATGGGACACGCGAAGGCTACATCCACATCCCCCTGTTTGAACTTGAAGATCGTCTTGACGAGTTGCCTAAAGACAAGATGATTCTCACCGCTTGACAGGGCGGTGGACGGGCTGCGCGTGCCGCGGCCTTACTTGTAGACAATGGATTTCGATCAGCTGGGTTTTGTGGGTTGCGAGAGTACACCGGTGACCGTGTATTTCCAGCCGATTCATCTACTCGGTAGGACTGTTTGGTCGGGAGTTAGAAATGCCACTTGAGACAGGGAAACGTGTCGGGGTGTATGAAGTTACCGGTGAGCTGGGTGCCGGTGCTATTGGTGAGGTTTATCGCGCTCACGACAGCATGCTCGGTCGTGATGTTGCACTCAAAGTACTGCCGGACAGTTTTATTGCTGACCCGGGTCGACTAGGGCGATTCCAATGAGAAGCTAAAGTCCTTGCCTCGCTCAATCATCCTAACATCGGTGGTATCTATAGTCTTGAGACCAGTGGGGATAACCAGGCACTCGTTCTGGAACTTATCGACGGTCCCACCCTTGCCGACCGGATTGCCGACGGTCCCGTTCCGGTCGATCAGGCGATTGCTATGGTTCGACAGACCGCTGGAACTCTCTCGGCCGCGCACGACGCGGGCGTGGTTCATCGCGAGTTCAAGCCAGACACGCCTTAATCGTGAAAATTTATAGTAACCTTTTTGTTATTGGTGATAGCTAAGTTATGTCTGTTTCGTTGATTCGAATAGCCTGTTTTGCGTCTTTCCTTGTGCTCGCGGCAGTGGTGCTGCCGGCGGTGCATGGTGTGCATGAGACCGTCGACCATCACTGTACTCTTTGTCAGTTGCGGCATTCTTCAATCGGCGAGGTTGTTGAGGTTCAAGCGGTTATCGACGACTTTGAATCAAAGCAGTGGAGCCGACCGGCTTTTGTTAGATTCCTCGACTCTCTTCCTCGCCTGCCTTCGGGTTCTCGCGCACCACCTGCCTAGTTTATTTTTTCGTTTTCGTTAATTGAAATTGAATAGAGACTGCCCCCTCTTGGTGTGAGGTAGGTTTGTAGGTTATCTATTAAGCGAGCTACTAGAGGAACATGAACATTTACAGATATTTAATGGTCATTTTGTGTTTATTTTGTGCGGCTTCTATTGCCGTCGCTCAAACCCAACGTTCGATTATCGGGACCGTTCTTGATGAGACCGGTGCGGTACTACCCGGCGTAACCGTGGAAATGATTACCGATGTAGGTGGGGAAACCACGGTGACGGATGATACGGGTTCGTACCGTTTTGACGACATCGGTCAGTCGCAGGTTGTGGTGTCGTTTCGTGTGATTAATTTTTCACAAACGACACGACAGATTGAGGTCACTGAGTCAGAGCAACGCTTGGATGTTGTCCTGACACTGGGGATGACGGCTGATGTGGTCGTGACAGGCAGTCGCACGTTTCGAAATATTGCGGATCTAGAGAATCCTCGGGAGAACCTCGTGGGCATCGCGACGTCAGCGAGTGTTGGTGCGATTACGTCCGAACAACTCGCCGCTCGGCCCCTGATGCGACCGGGAGAAGTGCTGGAAGCCGTGCCTGGTTTTATTACCAGTCAACATAGTGGTGAGGGCAAAGCGAATCAATACTACCTGCGCGGGTTTAACTTGGATCACGGGTCTGATTTTGCGACCACGCTTGCCGGTGTTCCGTTGAACGAATCGTCTGGTGCCCATGCCCATGGGTACAGCGATGTCAATTTATTGATTCCGGAACTGGTCAGTGGAGTGCAGTACACCAAAGGTCCATATTTTGCTGAGCAAGGTGATTTTTCTGCCGCTGGCTCCGCAAACATTAGTTATCTCAACGTACTGGACAGTCCACTGTTCAGCGTTAGTAGTGGTGGGCAGGGTTGGGGACGTGTGTTCGGTGCTGCATCTCCAGAGGTTGGAAAAGGAAACCTGCTGATCGCACTTGAACTTACGAAAAATGATGGGCCGTGGGACTTACCGGATGACTTAAAGAAAACCAATGGGGTGATTCGCTACAGCCAAGGCGATACGCGCAATGGATTTTCTGTTACGGCCACGGGGTATGCAGGGAATTGGAATGCCACAGACCAGATTCCAAAGCGTGCGGTCAACCAGGGTTCGATTACTCGATTTGGGAATATTGATCCTACGGATGGCGGGAGTACGAAGCGCTATTCCCTCGCGTTCGACTCGCTCAGGTCAAAGGCGAATCAATCGACACGTGTCACGGTCTATGGTCTTCGCGGAAGACTGAATCTGTTCCAAAACTTTACGTATTTTCTTGCTGATCCTGTCAATGGTGATCAGGTGGAGCAGGCCGCTGGTCGCTGGGTGTCAGGCGGAAAAGTGGTCCATCGACGGTTGGGAAGAATTTTTGAACGACATACAGAGTCGTCGATCGGTGCCAGCGTGCGCCACGATAACGTCGGCTCGGTTGGACTCTATCCGACAGTTGCGAAACGGCGGCTAGGGGCGTATCGGCAGGACAATGTGCAACAAACAACACTAGGGGTCTTTGCGCAGAGCGAAGTGGAGTGGACGGATTATTTTCGTACGACTCTAGGGCTTCGTGGGGATGGTTATCGGTACAAGGTCGATGCCATTAGGTCCTTGAATGATGGAGAAGGAACATCGGGTTTAGTCAGTCCGAAAGCAACGGCAGTCTTCGGCCCCTGGGGTGGTTCTGAGATTTACTTGAATTACGGGCGCGGGTACCACAGTAACGATCCGCGTGCTGCAACAACCAGGGTTGACCCTGTCACCGGTGATCTAACGGATACTGCTTCCCCACTCGTTCCAGCCCGCGGTGGCGAAATCGGCTTTCGGTCGGTCGCAGTTCCAAGGGTACAGTCGACGATTGCATTGTGGTACTTGTCGTTTGATTCCGAGCTTGTCTTTGTCGGTGATGCGGGTATTGCAGAAGCCAGTCGACCGAGTCGGCGATACGGTGTGGAATGGACGAACTATCTGAATTTGACAGACTGGTTAACCGGCGAATTAGACATGTCATTCAGTGATACTCGGTTTTCCGATCTCGACCCCGCCGGATTCTATATTCCTGGTGCGTTGGATAGGGTTATCGCAGGCGCGCTGACCGTCAGTCCTAGCGAGCGGGTGTTTGGGAGTATCCGCTTACGTCATTTCGGGGCGCGTCCGCTGATCGAAGACAACAGTGTGACATCAGAGGCAACCACGATTTTAAATGGTGAAATTGGCTTTCAATTAAACGAGCAACTGAACATTGTGTTTGAAGCATTTAACCTGTTGGACAGTAGTGTGTCCGATATTGATTACTACTACACCTCTCGACTACAGGGTGAGCCCTTGGATGGTGTGGATGATATTCATTTTCACCCATCGTTACCTCGAACGGCACGGGTGATGTTAAACGTTTTGTTTTAGGAGTCTGTCCGGGTACAGTTCCAGGGTTTTATTGTCACGCAAAACTGGTTTAACGACCTTCGGCCGCGTGTGCCGCTGCCGTAAAGGTGATTATTAAGAACTAATGTTAGGGGGAGAAAAATGGCGAAGTATCTAATTCTAGGGTCATACACAAGCGCAGCCTGGGCGGCGCAAGTCAAGAATCCCCAAAATCGTATGGAGGTTGTTAAGCCGGCGATTGAGCGTCTGGGTGGCACGTTTGATTCGGCTTACATGGCATTTGGGGACCACGATATTGTGGGTATTGTTGATATGCCGGACAACGTGACAGCCGCGGCGATGTCGATTGGTCTTACTGCTGGGGGCGGTCTCAAATCTCTGAAGACTGTTCCGCTTATGGAATTCAGCGAAGGTCTTGAAGCAGTTAAAAAGGCTGGAGAGATGACTTATACACCGCCAGGTGACTAGCGTTCTTTCGTGCTGTGTTATACAAAAGGCGACTCAGTTATTGATGCTGAGTCGCCTTTTTTGTGCCAGTAGCCTGAAATTAACACACCGAAATATAGGGCTATCCGAAACTGATGGTTTCGAAAGGCATCGACTTTTCTTTGCTACTTGAGTTTCGAATAGTCGGTTGCACTCATCATGTACACTTCAGCGCTGACTCCCACCGGATACTTGCTGAGCAGGGCATCCCAAGCAGGATCTTCACGGAACTTATTCCATACCTCGGTTCGGTGTTCCCGGTTACGATAGGCCAGCATCCAGACCAGTGTCTCAGGGTCGTCAAGCCGCTGCCACACAGCGATAATTTCAGCGCCGTGCTTCTCGAAAATTGCGACTTCTTCCTCACGAAACCGTTGGTGAAGTTCATCAATGGCGAGTGCGTAATCGCCACCGCCATTCCGCATCGTATTCGCTGTGTACATGCGAATCTCAAAACATCGAGAATCTGCCGCGACGTTCGTGGACAGCGATGGCGGTAAGTCACCTTTTGGACCGCATGGCGGTGGAGGGGGATCCTGAGCGTTCGCTATCCCATTGAACCCCAAGATGAATAAAACCAAAAAAATGATTTTCTTCATGATTTACCCTTTCAGCGTATTTCTTCGGTTTAGACGCGTTTGTCAGAGTGAACGGTGGACTATTTCAATGCCGAGTAGTCGGTTGCACTCATCATGTACGCTTCGATCGATACACCGACTGGGTATTTGTTTCGGAGTGCTTCCCATGCCGGGTCAGCGGCAAACTTTTGCCACACGTCGGTTCGGTGAGCCCGGTCACGATAAGCCAGCATCCAGACCAGCGTCTCAGGGTCGTCAAGTCGTTGCCAGGCCGCGATAAATTCGGCACCGTGTTTTTCAAAAATAGCAACTTCTTCTTCGCGGAATCGCTGGTGAAGTTCATCGATGGCAAGTGCATAATCTCCGCCACCATTTCGCATGGTATTTGCCGTATACATCCTGATCTCAAAACATCGAGAATCAGCTGCAACGTTTGTTGATAGTGACGGTGGAAGGTCGCCTTTCGGGCCACAGGGCGGTGGTGGTGCGTCTTGAGCGCTTGCAACGCCAGTTAAACTTAAGCTGATGAACAGACTGAAGAACGCCTTTTTCATGACCTGTCTCCTTAAAATATGTTGGTTCAAGTCGGTACTTTAATTCCGAGTATGTTCAGGCTAGACGGTTCGCGTCCTCCTGTGCCCGCTCATTATATGGAACTCGGCGGTGGGAGTTGTGGCTCGGAAAGTTTTTTCTTGAGTCTTCGAGATAGGCAAACTAGCCGCGCCAAGAGGTGGCAGGCGATGGCGTCTGATGCGCTCGTCGCAGGCTTCGGCACGGGATTGGCCTCTGGTTGTCGGCGGCGGTCTAGCCCCCGTGGTAGCTAGATGCGATCTTTTTTCAATGAAATACCGCCGTGTAAGTTTTTCCTAAGCAAAATGGTGAGCCGGGATGGTATCGAACCATCGACCCTCTGATTAAAAGTCAGATGCTCTACCCCTGAGCTACCGGCCCTTGTTTCAACAGAACAAGATGTACGTTCGTTATGCTAGGTGAAAGCCGGGATATCCTCAGCACAGCGTAATTCTTCGGTTGTAGACGCGTCTATTTTTTGAACTTCCAAAAAATTTAAACGTTACTAGTGCACCATCAAGGGAACACTGGCAGTCATAGCGCCCCAGTCAAACCCGAGCTTGTCGTCGGCGATTGAGATGACTAATTGGTCCGCCGGACTGTCTAACTCACCTACTTCCATCGCGATGTGAGCAAAATCATGGTCGGCGTTATAGGCGGTTCCCCATTGCCCAGTTTCACTGTTTACGATGAGGTGGAATTCATCGTTCATATGCGCTGTCCAGAGGGTGTACTCGCCGGCGGGAATATGTGAATCACCTAGCATGATATCTGTGTCACTTGTGAGCGTGGTCGCTTCGTCAGCACCTAAACGCCAGACGGCGTCCATCATTGGAGGGACACTATCTCCGACGACTCGGTCTTTCAGGTAAGGCCTGCCATAGCTGATCGTGATGTTCGCGTCATTGACAGCCCAATGAACACTAACGTGAGGACTTCCACCAGCGCCTTCATGTACCAGTGTGGCATGTCCACCACCAATCATTTCCATTGACGACTCTGAGGGTGAACCGGTGTCTTCGGCTACGTCTTCGGCGTGATCCATATCGGTCATGGCGCCACTGTCCATTTCTTCGGTGCTTCCACCGCCGCCACACGCGATAAAGGTGAATGAGACAAAGGCGAACGTCAGTATGTTAAGAAGTCGATAGTTCATGATTGTGTGTCCCTCCGCTTGCGTAAAAATACTATAGCACGCAGGAAATGTGCCATACGGCATGATTGGCTGGTTGATGCCAATCGTTCAAAATTAAACCGTAATCATTCTGCGGTTTCTGACGAAAACAGATCACTCGATGCTGCTGGCCGCAGATCGACCTGCTGCGACGCAGTCAGGAATTCCGACGCCACGGAGTGAGCTTCCAATGAGTAGTAGTCCTGGATAGCTGTTCAGAAGTCGATCAATTTCACCGACAAGTTCAACATGACCGACAGCAGGTTGAGGGTTTGCTCGAGGCCACCGATAAACGCGAGTAAGCGACGGGGAAACGCGGATATCTAGAAGTTTGCGAAGGTCGTGCTGGACGGATTCGATGAGCCTATCGTCTGATTGGTCGAGTGCCTCTGGGGCACGAGCGCCACCGACGAAACTTCTCAGTAACACATGACTGCTTGGCGAACGACTAGGCCATTTGGATGAGATCCATGTGCAGGCGGCAAGGCTGAGCCCCCGCTCTGTTTCGGGGACTACGAAGCCGGTCCCGTTCAATGCGTGGGTGATGGCTTTTCGCGGATATGATGTAACTACTATCGCAATGGATGTATGGGAAATAGACGACAGTAAGTTCGTTAGTTCAGGTTTTAGCGATCGGACAATGTTTGCAGTTACGTACGCAGGTGTTGTGCAAATTACTTTTCCGACTGAGAAGTGTTTCCTGTTTGAAAAGCTAATCGTAAAAGGCCCAGAGCCAGAAATGCTTTCTACGTTAGCGTCGTAATTGATTGCCGAACTCGGCAAAGTCTTCGTAAGAGCATCGGTTAACGTTCGAAGTCCTCCGGTAAGTGAACGAAACACCCCGTGGGTAGATGCGGAAGACGTAGAGTCTGGCCTTCGATGTCTCAAGCCGCGAATGACGCTACCATGCCGCGTTTCGGCATCGACGAGACTTGGGAATAGTGCGCGGATGGACAGTCGTTCTACGTTTCCTGCGTGTATTCCCGCGAGTAAAGGCGCTGCAAGGTAATCCACGGATTCGTTTCCGAATCGCCGGCGGAAAAAACTAGCTACTGATTCGTCCGATTGGCTAAGTTTTGGTGGGATTACCAGGTCTTCGGCCATTCTGATCTTGGCTTGTGTCGAGAGATAACCGGTTGCCAAGAGTGATTCAAGATTTGTTGGAATGCCGAAGACTGTACCTTGCGGAATAGGATGTAATTTCGCGTCTCTGACTATGTATGCCGTACGAGGCTTGAGGGTCGAAACGAGCTGGTCCTGAAGGCCAAGTTCGGTGCAGAGTTCGATGGCTGCAGGTTTTTGAACTAGTAATGAGTCCGGGCCTGCATCAATAGTGAAGTCATCTATTTCTTCCGTAAAAATCATACCGCCTAGCCGGTTTGATTTTTCGAGTAAGACAAACGATATGCCTTGTTTCTGAAGTTGATACGCGGTTGCCAATCCACTGATGCCTCCACCGATCACAGCAACAGTGGCACTAGGCATGAGGGTTATCGGGGTTGGTGAACGAAGCGTGCGAGTTCTTGCACGTGCTCTACCGGTGTGGTCGGTAAAATGCCATGACCAAGGTTGAAGATGTGCCCAGGCCGACCAGCGGCGCGGTCTAGGATATCTTGTGCTTCAGTCTGAATTCGTTTTATGGGACCAAGAAGCAGCGTGGGGTCTAGATTGCCTTGGATAGCGTGATCGGGTCCTATGCGATTCCATGCCTCGTCTAATGGGAGGCGCCAGTCAACGCCGAGAACGTCCCCTCCCGCTTGTGCCATTACATCAAGTAACGTGGAAGTGCCTGTTCCAAAGTGTAATGTTGGGACGCCGGTATCAGAGACTGCTTGAAGAATACGCTGCGTATGCGGTAGCGCAAATTCTTTGTAGTCTGAGGGGCTGAGCGCGCCAATCCAGGAATCAAATAACTGGACGGCTTGTACGCCAGCCTCGATTTGGGCAATGAGGTAGTCGCTAATGCTTTTTGCTAGAAATGAAGCAAGTTGATGCCACGCGGCTGGTTCAGAGTACATCAGTGTCTTCGTTTTCTCATAATTTTTTGAGGGGCCGCCTTCGATAGCATAGCTAGCCAGTGTGAAAGGTGCCCCTGCAAAACCAATCAACGGAATGCGATCTTTTAATTCCTGGTTCAGAATCTTGATGGTTTCAAGAACGTGTCCTAGACAATCTCTCGATTCAAATTCATGAAGTGCTTTGATATCGGCATTGTTCTGTATTGGTTTATGGATAACAGGGCCTTCACCTTTAACGAATTCAAAAGGAATTCCCATTGGTTCAAGAGGGAGCAATAGATCCGAGAATAGTATCGCCGCATCGACATCTAGTCGGTCTACGGGTTGGAGGGTGACCTCGGCAGCGAGTTCTGGTTGTTTACAGATCTCAAGTAACGTGTATTGCTTTCGGATGGTCCTGTATTCGGCCATGTAACGCCCAGCTTGTCGCATAAACCAGACTGGCGTGGCGTCTACGGGTTTACGTTTGCAGGCATTTAAGAAACGGTTGTTCACTCCTGAATGGTACTACGAGGATGATGTTGACCTAACTAAATGGATCTATTTTTGTAGGACGAACTGGTGCTCTTTACAATTTGTCAGATTGCGTCGGATTGGCGTGAGAGTGGAACGGCTTGCGGTCACTAGATGGTTACTTGGTAATTGGTGAGGGGGTAAAACGGATTACAGGTGGTTCGGTTTATCTTTAGCTTGATATTTTTACGTCTAATTGTCCGTACTTGATTGGTTGTGTTTTTTAATTGGCTTTATTGATTAATCGTAAGTCCTTTTTTTTCAGTTACTTATGTGTCATAAATAGCGCTTTTAGCCTTGGGGGCCTCCTATGAATCTTGTATCTTTCTTTGGTTACCATAGCTGAACTTTGTCATGTGATTGCAAATCCGTGCTAGCATGCGGCGCCGCTAGCGCTAGGTTTGCGGTTTCGGAGGTTAAGTGAGTCCCATCCTGGTTCGTCCATTTAGAGAGCAGGTCGACCATGACCGAGTAATACGCCAACTCCAAGCACGGTATCGGCGTAAGTATAGTGTTGCTGTCAATGTCGGCTCATTGCAAGAGACAACGATTCGAGTTTCTGGAATGAATGTTTGTCCGGACCTGGTGCTTACAAGTACGTTGGGTGCTAGGAGACTTCAGGCAGTCGTTGAAGTTGAAACAGCTGAATCGATTAACGATATTGAGGCGATGGCTCAGTGGGCTAGGTTTGCCAAGGCTCGTGGAGCCTTTCATCTATATGTTCCGGCGGGTATGGCGGATGTCGCGCAGCGGATCTGTCAAGCAAAGAGTATTAATGTTTCTGAGATTTGGACCTACTTTTTTGTAGGTGATGTTCTTCGTTTTACGATGTTCTACCGTTCGCCTTCAGCGGAACGTGTTGTTCAGGCTAGAAAATTAGAGGCTGAATTAGAAAGTAAGAAGAAGGCAGCCAAGAAGAAGGCAGCCAAGAAGAAGGCAGCCAAGAAGAAGGCAGCCAAGAAGAAGACAGCCAAGAAGAAGGTAGTCAAGAAGAAGGTAGCCAAGAAGAAGGTAGTCAAGAAGAAGGTAGTCAAGAAGAAGGTAGCCAAGAAAAAGACGGTCAAGAAGAAGGCGGTCAAGAA
>MDTE01091710.1_pt1 | contig 32852 bp, 28 predicted proteins | sample 811231 | NCBI WGS metagenome assembly MDTE01 (sample SAMN05326651, study PRJNA326480) | marine metagenome | isolation source: seawater | place: Indian Ocean: Red Sea | collected 2010
CCTCGAGTTCTCGTATTGCATATTCTGGACTTGCTTGTCTTATATTATATCTTGCATGACCATAAACTTTAGCAATACCTATATTAGAACAATAGGTACAAGTGAATGGGCAGCCTCTTGTGAAATGAAATGGTGCAAGACCTACATTGTGTAAAACTTTTGAGTAAGGGTAAGTTGTTCTATCAGGGTGAGGTAATTTTTCCAATTCTTCATTGCTTAATAAAGGTCGTAATTTATTTTTTTTCATTGTACCACCATCATTAAAAGCAATATTATCACAATCTTTCCAGGATTCTTTATTTTCAACTTTTTTCAAAAAGTCTAAGAATGGATATTCAGAGTCCCCAACAAAGACACAGTCTAAACCATCTGTCTCGAGTATACTTTGAGGATTAAGAGTTGTGTGAACTCCTCCGCAAACCTGTACAGTTTTTGGTGAAATTTTTTTAATGTTTTCTGATAGTTCGGCCACAAAACCCCATTGAGAAGAAACAGCTGTGTATCCAACCACTTCAGGTTTAAATTCTTTAACCATTCGTTCTAAATCACCATATTCTTTTTTATAAAGAATTTGAATTTGTTGGATTTCGTGTCCAGCTTTTTTGGTGACTGCCATGATTTGGGAAATACCGTCTCCAAAGCTATCAGCATGAAAACCGTTTATGTTAGTGTATACAAAAAGAACTCTCATATAGTTAACTAATTTACAAATATATAGAATTATTTCAACTTTTTATTCATATACAAAATATGGGTAAAAAAAAGCAATTGTTTTTAAATTCGATAAAAAAATTGCATATTTTGAATAAACTCTTATATATGGATCGTTGGTTTACCAACTATGACGATAAACGAGTTTCGTAATAAACATTGCGGACGTGGGGGCAGTACCCACCACCTCCACCATCTACAACTTGCGGGGGTGAATCAGAATCGACGAGTGTCTAAAGGCTATTCTTTCGTTCGAGATGGTTCCGACGTAACGGGCTAATTTATAAATGCAAATCAAAAATTTGCACTTGCAGCTTAATTAACTAAGTTAATTAAGTTACGGGGTCTTGGGGCACCTGGCAACAGAACGCCCCCTTTCACTATGAAAAATAATGATTAAAAAAATCTATATAATTCTAATTTTAATAATCTTAAGTGAAAATAGTGTAAATGCAGAGAATTATTTTAGGGATTGCAAGTTAGTTACACCAAATGGAGAATTTAGTTTGGACTTTGAAATTTCTCTTAAAAAGAAAAAAGTAGCTTCAATTCTTAAGAATGGAGAAGTTCGTGAATACCCAATTAAATCTTACAACGAAAGTATTGTCGAAACTGAAATTTTTCCTCGTCATGGTAATAATCCTAAAGTTGGATTTAAATATTATTTTGATACACAAAAAAAAACCTGGAGTTCAAAAGCATACAAAATAGAGGGTAATAATTATTTAGATTTGCCTGATCAACCATTAAGAAACTATAAATGTAAGAATGTGAGTTATAATTTTAAAGATAATGAAAATATAAAAGAAAACGACAAAAACTATGTTGAAGGTAGAGAAAAGTTGAAACAAAAAGGAGAAAAAATTCAACAAGCGCAAGAGGCGTTAATACCATCTAAGGCGATGAACCTTTATAATCGAGTAAAGTTTTGTTGGGCAAAATATGGACTTTATGAACTTGATGGATTAGTACAAACTATTGATATTCATAAAAGTAGAAATAATTTTTATGGAATTATAGATCTTAGTGAAACTTTTTTTAAACACCCATTTGTAATAAATAAAAGAGATAAAAATTGTCAGCTAGATTAATTTAAGGGATTTGGAGCACCTGGCAACAGAACGCCCCTTACAACTTTAAAATTTTTCTTGATTATTAACGCTAATTTAAAAATTCAACCTGATAGGTCGTAATATACTCGTAATTTTAAAACTTTTTTTTATTAGTAGGAACTTTATTCCTCTGACTAAAATCGTGCATACTTAAATCTTTGTGATTAAGACTTATATAGCCTATGTGGTTGCCCTCCCTTTCATCACAGCCTATAAATATTCTGTAAACTTCATATCCATTTTTTACCAAAACATCTCCGTAAGAGTTACTGCCTAATTCAAACTTCCCTGCATATTTATCTTTTGTGTAATTTTTATATGGCTGCATAACATTTCTACATTGAGTATATCCTAGATTTCTAGAGTTCAGTTTTAAATAGCCTTCTATTTCGAAAATTTGTTTGGTTTCACGATGATAACGTATTAAATAAGTTCCAAATGACTCATGAGGTTTAGGCGGATAGATAATCCTCATTCTTACTTTAAATTTTTTGTCTCCAACTAATATAAACGACCCTAATTTATAATTATCTATTGTTTTACCTATTTGCACACCAAATAGTTCCTCTCCGAGTATATATTTGATCTTGTTAGGTGCTCTTATATATGTTTCTTTAAATTTAAATTTTTTTCCCTCAAAATTACCTTTTACTGTTTTTAATAATTTACCTTCTTTCAGTTTGTAAGTCGCTTTTGCGTCTGTCTCAGTCCAGGGATATTTGAGTTCTGTGGCTATAAAATTTCCCTTGTAGCCTAAATTTGTTTTCTTAAATGAGCCCATTAATTTATCTTTGTGCTCTTTAAAGAACTTTGTACTAAATAGTAAATACAGATTGTAATTATCATTACTTTTTTTTATCTCATAAACGCTACTAGTTTTTTCATTTACCCATTTACCTACTAAAGTATCATCAGCGTATAAATTACTAAATTTTAATAGACAAACTATGATAACTAACAAATTCTTTTTCATGTTCCACGATTCTAGCATAAATTTAGGTCGTAGCTAGGTCGTAATTTTCATCAAAGTTTTAGATTTCAAACAATTGCGAATGGCGTATAATAAGGAATAATGTTACAAAGTCCGAGGCACCTGGCAACAGAACGCCCCTACTGATAATTAATCAATTTGATTTGACGGTAATTGTCTTTAATGATTTAATAATAACATGAAAAAACTTCTTATATTAGTTACAGTCACACTACTTACATCTTGTGCTACTATTGTTAATGATGCGAACGTACCAGTTTCATTATCTTTTTCCAACGGTGAAGAGGGTACTTGCAACTTATCTAACAAAAGAATTTCTATGCAAGCAAGTATTCCAGGAACAAGTATGGTTAGACGATCAGATGACGCTTTAAGATTTGATTGTAAGACAAAAACGGGAAAAAAAGCATTTGGCAGCATTCCAAGTGAAATGGAAGGCGCTAAGTTAGGTGCTAGTGTGGTATTTTTTGATTTAGGAATTACGGACGCGATTACTGATAAACATAGAACTTATCCTTCTAGCTACGTTATTCCAGTTAAATAATTAAATGGGGTCCGGAGCGCCTAGCAACAGAACGCTCCTTACCTTTTCTTTTTAAACTTAAAAATTAATCCGTATATTAAAATATTAATTGCTATAAGTGTTAAACCAAGGATTATTTGAATGTCAGAAGTTAAGCCTTCAGGATAAACTATCATTAAAATATAATTTTTAATAAAGTTATCAGAGTAAGTTGCTAATCCTCCTTGATATAAAAACCAATTTTCAAGATAAGTTAGTGGACAAATAGAGTTAGTAAGCTCCATATAAATTCCCCATGATAATGCCGGTAAATGAAAATAAATAATTTTTGAAAATGTAAAAAACAACAACCCGCCAAAAATAACAAAAAGGATAAAAATTAAATGTATTATTAAGATAAAATTGGCAAGTAATTCGTACATTTTTTATTTGGTTTAAGGTTTAAGATATTTATTAAAAAGTTTTACTTAGAATTATTTCTAGTTTACTAAAACCAAATTGTTTTTTTGTATTTCTTTTTATAAACATTTCCTAAATATACTCCAGCGCCTATAAAAAGAACTGACATAATCATATAATTAGATGCAATAAACATTGGTGCAAAAAACATTCCATAAACTAATGCTAATACTCCTATGAGAAGAGCAAATCGAGCAACGACACCTAAAAAATAAGCCTGAGTATTTTTTTTTATTTTGTTTGAAGTTGATTTTTTCATTATTTAATAATTATAAATTTTTTTAACTGGCAATTACGATCAAACAATATATTTATCTATCATATAAATTGCCAAACCAGCTGCTACACCTAAGAGTATCCAATGATAATTATTTTTCATTAAGCTACAAATTTTTTTAAATCAGGTTTAAAGTATTTTGGACCTTTCATGACTTTACCTTTTTCATCGTAAATTGGCTTTCCATCTTCGCCAAGTTTGCTCATATTAGAGTTTTGAACCTCTTTAAAACATTTGTCTAGATCTATGCCAAATGCATGGCCTGCGCCATAAGTGACATACAATATGTCAGTCAAAGCATCTGCGACCTCTTTAATATCTTTTTTATCTATCGCTTCTTTAAACTCTTCTAGCTCCTCTTTAATAAGACTATATCTTAACGACATAATTTTATCGTTTGGAAAGTCAGGTTTTTCTTTAACTTCTTGACCAAAAGTTTTCATAAATTTTTTCACACTATCAAAATTACTCATTTCTTATCCTTTATATTTTATAATTATTCAATAAAGGTGTATTATATCAAAGAATCAGTAATGAAATACAGAACAGAATTTGACAGTATTGGAAAAATAAAGGTGCCTGGTGATAAGTATTGGGGGGCATCTACAGAAAGGTCAAATAAGTATTTTAATATAGGCGATTTTTTAGTTAGACCTCTAGTTATCCACTCAATTGCGATAATTAAAAAAGCTGCAGCAATAGTAAATAGTAAAAATAAAGACTTAGACCCAAAATTAAGTAAATTTATTGTAAAAGCTGCTGAAGAAATAATTAAGGGAAAACTCGATGATCATTTTCCATTAAAAGTCTGGCAGACTGGGTCTGGAACTCAAACCAATATGAATGTTAATGAGGTAATAGCTAATAGAGCTATACAGTTGATGGGTGGAAAAATGGGCAGTAAAAAACCCATTCATCCAAATGATCACGTGAATAAATCACAATCAACAAATGATGTTTTTCCAACTGCAATGCATATTTCAATAGCCTTAAAAACTAAAGAAAAACTTTTGCCCTCTCTTAAATTGTTGGAAAAAGAATTAGCAAAAAAATCAAAAGAATTTAAAAAAATTGTAAAAGTTGGAAGAACTCATTTACAAGACGCAACTCCTTTGACTCTAGGTCAAGAGTTTTCTGGTTACCATGTTCAGCTAAAAAAATGTATATCTAGAATTGAAGATGCTTTAAAAGAGATTTTTTATTTAGCTCAAGGTGGAACTGCTGTAGGAACAGGGTTAAATACTCGAAAAAATTTTGATAAAAAGATCGTAAAAGAGATAAGTAATATTACAAAGCTTCCTTTTAAACCCTCAACAAACAAATTTGCGGCACTTGCTGCTCATGATGAAATAGTAAATTTTTCTGGTACACTTAACACTGCTGCTGTCTGTTTGATGAAAATTGCGAATGATATTAGGTTTTTAGGTTCAGGACCTAGAGCAGGATATGGTGAGCTAATATTACCTTCGAATGAACCAGGTTCATCAATCATGCCAGGAAAAGTAAATCCAACTCAGTCGGAGGCAGTAACAATGGTTTGTGTAAAAGTGATTGGCAACCATAATGGTATTACTATGGCTGGGTCACATGGTCATTTTGAATTAAATGTTTTTAAACCACTCATAATTCACAACATATTGCAATCAATAGAAATAATGAGCGACTCTTCAAAAACTTTTGCTCTTTATTGTGTCAAAGGTATTAAGGCTGACAGAAATAGAATAAAATATCTACTCGACAACTCACTTATGCTAGTAACAGCATTGGCGCCCAAAATTGGTTACGAAAAAGCAGCACATATTGCAAAAGCAGCACATAAGAATGGGACAACTCTAAAAAGTGAGGTGGTTAAAGCAGGCATATTAAGTGATAAAGAATACGATAGAATTATGAGCCCTATCAAAATGACTAAGCCAAAATAATTAAGATATTTCTAAAATAAAATTTTTAATTTTTGATAATTCAAAAATTTCTAGAAAACTTTTATCAAAAAGAATATTTTCAAATTTAGATTTAAAATATATTAAGTCTTCTTCAGTTGCTTTGTAATTATTGTTAATTTCTAAGCTTTCGAAATTAATTTTTTTACTAAGAATATTTAAATTACCTTTAGTATTTAATTTAAAATTATCACTTTTAGATCTCTGATCAATTTCAATCTCTTTAAGCAATTTCCTTTTATCTGGAGAATTAATAGAGCAATTAAAATAGAGAATTGGATACTCTTCTAGCAAGTTTATATTTGATAGGCAAATAACATTACTGTCATCAATCTTAATAGATTTAGACATTTCAAGTCTTCCGTAGACAAGATTCGTTTTTAAATTTACATTATCGATTATATTTTTTTTAAATTTTTTTGGCCTAAAAAAAAAATTATTTTCACTATTAAACTTTTTTAAAATATCTTTGAATTTTGACAAGCTGTTAACATCTAAAGATTTTAAAATATTTATGTTAATTTCATTAATTGTTGTGCTAAGATTTGATTGAAAATAAGGTTTAAATACAACTGAACCATAACTGTCAAAAGATAATTGTTTTTCTCTAAAGAAAAAATTTTTCACATTTATCTTATCCTCGTCTAATGAATAAAAAAGTTTAAAATTCGAATTTAAGATTTTGCCACTGATGATCCCGTTTGATTTAAGATCTTTTGAATTTTCTGAGGTATTTAGCTTTGCTGAAACACCGGTATCTAGTAACTTAAATTTTATTTGGGTAAAATCTTCCTTAAATTTTACTCTGAACTTTTTTTGAAATACTTCGCCTGAAACCAAATTTTTTTTAAACCCATAATTGAAAAAATTAATATTTTTCAAATCTAATACATAATTTTTATTATCTATTATTTGAATATTCAAATTTTCAAAATTCATTTTCTTTTCTGATCTTAGAATAAACTTGCTTAAATTTTGCAATCTTTTTAATTCTATCTTTAAATTACTTGTTTTAAATTTGATCTTATTTAAGTGGAAATTATCAAAATTATAAATGCTGAGTAAATTGGGAAATATTGAGACATTTTTTGAAATAAATTTTGTTTCTTTAGAATTAAAATTACCTTTTAAGTTGATCAATTTTAAATGAGGTGCCGGAAAAAATTTGTATTTTATATTTTCAAAACTTTCGATTTCTAACCCATAGTTACCCTCAAGATAATTTTTTATAATATCTTCATTTTTTTTAAAATCAAAATATTGTGGAATTAAAAGAATAAAGATGATTGCGACAAAAAAAATTATAAATAGATGTCTTATTAAAAAAACAAATTTAAAAAATCTTGAAAATTTGTTGTTAATTATTTTTAAAATTCTATTTATCATTTTTTTTATTTTTACAACTAGTATATAATTTTATTTTCTAGATTATGAATAACATTGATAAATTAATAGAAAATCTTAACAAGGAGCAAAAAGAGGCAGTTTTAAGCACTGAAGGTCCAAACTTAATTGTTGCTGGAGCCGGTTCAGGAAAAACTAGAGTTTTAACGACTAGGTTAATTCATATTATCAATCAAAAAAAAGCTTTTTCTAATCAAATTTTGTGTGTGACGTTTACTAATAAAGCGGCTAAAGAAATGCAAAATAGAGTAATGCAGCACGTTAGAGGCAAATCCAACGCTATTCCTTGGTTGGGAACATTTCATTCTATAAGTGTAAAAATTTTAAGACGGCATGCTGAAGCCTTGGGTTATAAAAGCAATTTTACGATTATAGATACTGATGATCAAAAAAAACTGATTAGAAATATTGTGAAAGCAGAGGACTTAGATGCAAAAAAATTTTCACCTCAATTAATAATTTATCATATTGATCAATGGAAAAATAAGGGTCTTTTACCCAATGATATAAAATTAGAAAAAGCGGGGACTATAATAAAATCTATTTTGAAAGTTTACAAAATATATCAAAGCAAAACAAAGGATCTTAATGCATTTGATTTTGGAGATCTTATTTTATTTTGTGTAAAACTTTTTGAAAATCATAAAGATATTCAAGAAATATATCACCAAAATTTTCAATATATTTTAGTAGACGAGTTTCAAGATACAAATTTTATTCAAAATAAGTGGTTAAATCTACTAGTGAATAAAAATAAGAATATTTGCTGTGTCGGGGATGATGATCAGTCAATTTATAGTTGGAGGGGTGCAGAAATCAAAAATTTTCTTTCGTTTGATAAAATATATAAAAATTGTAAAATTTTTAAATTAGAACAAAACTATAGGTCCACAAAAAATATATTGGAAACTGCCTCTAACCTTATTTCAAATAATTCTAATAGAGTAAATAAAAAATTATGGTCATCGGCTAGTCAAGGAGAGCTAGTTAAGCTTAATTGTTATAGGACTGGTAAGGAGGAGGCTCAGGGAGTTAGCGATATTATAGAGCAAAAAATTAAAAAGAAATATTCCTTAAATGAAGTTTCAATATTAGTTAGAGCAATTTATCAGACGAGAGAATTTGAAGAGAGATTTCTACAATTAGGGATCGGTTATAGAGTGCTTGGTGGTATTAAATTTTATGAAAGAGCAGAGATAAAAGATGCGGTATCTTACTTAAGAATAATAAATCAAAAATTTGATGATTTAGCTTTAGAAAGAGTAATTGGAACTCCAAAAAGAGGTGTGGGAGAAAGTACTTTAAATCAAATTTATAGTTTTAGTAAAACTAATAAATTATGTTTAGAGGACTCAATAATTAAATTAATAGAAAAAGGGGATTTTAAACCAAAAATAAAGGCTGCCTTAAGTCAATTAATAAATATGATTCATAAATGGAGAAAAGATTCAAAAAATATGAAACATTATGACTTGTTAAAACTTGTGCTAGATGAGTCAGGTTACTCGTCAATACTCAAGAATAAGAAAGACTTAGAAAATGAAAATAGACTAGAAAATTTGAAAGAGTTACTTAGAGCAATGCACGATTATGAAAATATTCAGAATTTTTTAGAACATGTTGCTTTAGCTACTTCAGTAGATCAAGAGTGGCAAGGTGCTAAAGTTAATTTAATGACGATGCATGCAGCAAAAGGTCTTGAATTTGAAGTTGTATTTCTCCCTGGTTGGGAAGAAGGTTTGTTTCCTCATCAAAAATCTATAGAGGAAAATGGAGATTTTGCTTTAGAAGAGGAGAGAAGATTAGCTTACGTAGGAATTACTAGGGCCAAGAAAGAGGCGTATTTATCTTTTGCTATGAAGAGAGCTTACCATGGGGATTGGATGGATGCCCTGCCGTCCAGGTTTATAAACGAAATACCAGATGATAGTATTGAAAAAAATGAGGTTGGTTTCTCTGAAACAGATGACTTTGATTTTAATCAAGATCAATCTTTAGATTTTGAAGATGAATACAGAAGTCCAGGATGGGATAGGTACAAAAAAAACAAGATTCTTAAATGGAAAAAATAAATAGATTAAAAAAAATTTTTAATTATGAAAAAATCGATGGTTATCTCATTCCAAAAAATGACCAATTTTTTGGAGAATTTGTACCTGATTTCAATGATAGATTAAATTTCATTTCAAATTTTTCTGGTTCTTATGGATTTTGTTTAATTTTAAAAAATAAAAATTATTTATTCGTAGATGGTCGATACACTCAACAAGCAATTAATGAATGTGGTAAATATTTTAATATAATAACTATACCAAAGACAATGCCGAAACAAATTTTGAGAAATAAAAAATTAATTATTGGATATGATCCTAAACTTTTTACTAAAAGTACATTTAATATTTTTTTTAGTAAAAATAATTGTGAGTTTAAGCCAATTAATCAAAATCTTATTGATAAAATATGGATAAGAAAAAAAGAAAAGAAAAGAAAAAAATTTTTTATTTTACCTAAAGTTTCTACAGGAGAGAGCTACGAATCTAAAGTTAACAAAATCTCACTCAATTTAAAAAACAAAAGTGCTGATTATCAGTTAATTACTGCGAGTGAAAACAATGCTTGGCTTTTAAATATCAGAGGTAAAGATGCGGAGTATACACCAATACCCAACAGTTATATTTTATTAGATAAGTTCAAAAATATTTATTTTTTTTGTGATTTAAAAAAAATATCTAATAATTTTAGAAATTTTTTTAAAAAAATCAAATTTTATGAATTAGATGATATTGAAAAAATATTATCAAATATTAGTAAAAAAAAATTTTTAATAGACGAATTATCTTGCTCTTTATACTTTGAAAAAATTATTCTGAAAAATAATAAAGTAACAAGTTCTCAAGATCCCATTTATTATTTTAAGTCAATAAAAAATAAAAAAGAAATTGAAAATATTAAAAAGGCTCATATTCTCGATGGTGTAGCACTTACTAAATACTTATTCTGGATAAAAAAAAATTTTTCTAAAAAAAAGATTTCTGAAATTAGTGCCTCCTCAAAATTATTAAATTTTAGAAAAAAAAATAAAGATTTCAAATTTTTAAGTTTCCCAACTATTTCAGGCGTAGGTCCAAATGGTGCAATAATTCATTATAGGGCGACAAAAAAAACCAACAGAATTTTAAAAAAAGGAGAAATTTATTTAGTAGACTCTGGTGGTCAATATGAATTTGGTACAACAGATGTTACCCGTACTATTTCACTTGAAAATTCTAACAAAAATATAAAAAACATTTTTACCAGAGTTTTAAAAGGTCATATAGCTGTCACTAATTATAAATTAGTTCATAATACCTCAGGTTCAAAATTGGATAATCTAGCAAGAAAGTATTTAAAAGAGATTGGTTTAAATTTTCCTCACGGAACCGGGCATGGAGTCGGATATTTTCTAAATGTACATGAAGGACCTCAAGCTATTACAAAAAGTAACAAAGTAAAGTTTGAAGAGGGAATGGTGGTTTCAAACGAACCTGGTTACTATAAAGTGAACAAGTTCGGCATTAGAATAGAAAATTTAATTTATGTCAAAAAACAAAAAAATGTAAAAATTTTTGAAGATTTAACAATGGTACCAATTGATAAAGAACTTATTGAAGAAAATAATCTAAATAATAATGAAAAAAAATGGCTTAATGAATATCATAAAAAAGTTTATAAAAGTCTAAAAAATTCAATGAATAAAAATGAAATTAATCAATTAAAGGAGGCTTGCTCAGCTATTTAGGATTTTTTCCCATTCATTTTCATTAATAATTTTTATACCTAAGTTTTTGGCTTGTTCTATCTTTTTTTTTGTTGGTTTAGATTTGCCGACAACTAAAAAATCTAATTTTCTTGAAATTGATCCTAAAACTTTTCCTCCATTATTTTCAGCAATAGATTTTGCTTCTGATCTACTCATGTTTTGAAAGCCTCCTGTAAACATTATCTTTTTATCAGAAAACTTACCGCGTCTATTAATTATAACAAATTTTGCAACATTTAGTTGATCAATTAAGTTTTTAACTATTTTAATATTTTTTCCATTTTGAAAAAAATTATTTATTGAATCTATTTGAGTTTCACCAATTCCGTCAAGATCACTTAAATTTTGCAAAATCTTTTCTCTTTTATCATGTAAAAATAATTTAGAAAATTCTTCTATTGAAATGAAAAATTCTGATAAAATTTTTGCATTCTCTTGACCAATGTGTCTTATGCCTATAGAAAAAATAAATTTATCAAGACTTATATCTTTAGATTTATTAATTGCATTCTTTAAATTTTCTATAGATAAATCTCCCCATCCTTCAAGAGCTCTTATCTTCTTAAAATTTAAATTGAAAATATCTGCTGGCTCTTTTATGAAATTAAGATCACAAAATTGATCAACTACTTTTTTACCTAGCCCATCAATGTTTAATGCATCTTTAGATACTATATGTTTAAGTTTTTCTCTTGCAATGAATTTGCAATCATAACCTTTGAAACATCTTCTGACTGCATCTTCTTTTTTTGTTGATTTATTGAACTCTTTCTTTGTAATTGAGCCACATAGACACTTTTGTGGAAATAGAAATTTTTTACTATATTTATCTCTTTTTTTAGTATCTACAGATATTACTTGAGGGATAACATCTCCCGCTCTTTGAATTTCAATTGTATCGCCAACTCTTATGTCTTTTCTTTGAATCTCGTCTTCATTATGTAAAGTTGCATTTGAAACAACTACTCCACCTACTGTAACTGGTTCAACTTTTGCAACTGGTGTTATTGCTCCGGTTCTTCCTACCTGTATAACAATATCTTTTATTTTTGTAGATGCTTTTTCTGCCGAAAATTTATATGCTATTGCCCATCTTGGGGAGTTTGATGTATTACCGAGTCTTTTTTGTAAATTCAAATCATCAACTTTAAAAACTAAACCATCTATATCATAGTTTAGAGAAGATCTTTGATGATCTAACTCTTTGTGTCGTTTTTCTATTTCGTCAATACCAATTGTTATTTGAGATAATGGATTTACCGTAAAACCCCAATTGTTTATCTTTGATAAAAATTCAGACTGTTTAGAGAAAATCATTGGTTCAATAGCTCCAAAGCCATATGCAAAATATTTTAAAGGAATTTTAGAAGTTTCTTTTGAATTTTTTTGTCTCAAAGATCCTCCTGCTGCATTTCTAGGATTTGAAAATTTTTGTTCTATTTTTTTAAAATCTTTTTTACTAATGAAAATTTCACTTCTTATCTCAAGTAATTTTGGAACATTTGCTCCTTTAATTTTTTTAGGAATACTTGTAATTGTTTTTAGATTTTCTAAAATATCCTCACCAATTATACCGTCACCTCTTGAAAGACCTTTAGTCAAAATTCCATTCTCATAAATTAGAGTTGCTGAAATCCCATCAATCTTCGGTTCACAGAAAAACTCTATATTTTGTTGAATATTAAGAAAATTTTTTATTTTTTTGATAAAATCAAGCATATCTTTTTTATCAAAGGCATTTGCTAATGACAACATTGGACGTAAATGCTTAATTTTTTTGAATTTATTTGTTGGTAAAGAACCAACTAGGTTATCAGTCAAATTTAAATCTTTTAAGAAAATATTTTTTTCCTCTAAATCAAAAATTTCCTTTTTAAGATCGTCGTAGGCTTTATCTGTTATAATTGGACGATCGTTATTATAATAAAAATTATTATGTTTTTTTAGTTCTTTAACTTTTTTTTTAAAATTTTTTATTAATGATAATTTTGCGGTCATTTTAATAAATTACCTGATTTTTTTTATAATTCTTTTAATTAATCCTTCCTTTTTTTTATTTTTTTTTATTTTAGCTATTTTGTAATCTTTGTTAAAAATTCTATACGACTCTTTGTACCATTCACTAGAATTATAATTATAGCCTAAGATATTTGCATACCTTTTAGCTTCAGACTCTAGACCTAAATGGTAGTTTATTTCTACTAGTCTATGTAATGCTTCTTCTATAAAAATAGTCTGATCATAATTTTTGACTACATTTTGAAGTCTTTTAATAGCTGGTATCCATTTTTTTGTCGAAATGTAGTATTTAGCAACAAATAATTCCTTAGCAGCTAATTGATTGATTATTAAATCTTTCTTAAATTGTAAATCAATTGCATAATCGTTATTTGGATAAGTTTTCAAGAAAAAATTTATTTTTTCTTTTGCTTTGATTAATGGTTCAATATCTTTTTTCTCATCAGAAATTTGTTCAAAATAAATTACCGCGGTTAAATAATGAGCATAAATAATATTTTTATCAGCCGGGTATTTTTTCAAATAATTATCTATACTTTCTAAAGCTTCATTATAAAAATTTATTCCGTAAAGTGAATAACAAGCCATTATTGAAGATTTTGCCGCAAGCTCTATAATCTCAAAATTTAGTTCGGCCTCTGAAAATTTTTTTTGTGCATAAAAATAATCTCCATTTTCAAATGCATCATATGCCTCTTCATAAATCTTATAAGGACTTATTTTTGGTTTAATTTCATAGATTGCTTCGGGCTTAGAGCAAGAGACCAGTACTATAAAAAATATTAATAAAATTTTTTGAAAACACATCATTAGATTAATAGCAAATTTGTCTATGATGGTAAATTTTAATGATGACTAAGCGTTTACTGCTAATTTTATTGACTCTTCTGTACTTATTTTTTTTGGTATATCTAAATTTTTTATTTGAAAATCTTTAATTGCAGATCTAGTATTTAACAGTTTTCTCAAAAATTTGTTTGTAAGATCATGCCCACCTTGATGGCATACAACTCTACCTAAAACTCTGTAACCTGACAATAAAAAATCTCCAGCTAGATCTAATATTTTGTGATTTACAAATTCTTTATTATTTCTTAATCCGCCATCATTTAAAACTTTTTCCTTATCTACTACGATGGCGTTGTCTAAAGATCCCCCTTTAGCCAATCCAATTTTTTTAATATTTTTAATATCATCATGCAAACAGAAAGTTCTAGACTCATAAATATTTTCTAAATCATCATTTTGAAAATTCACTAAGTTGTTCTGATCTCCGATGATTTTATTTTCATAATTTAAATGAAAATTTACTTCAAAAGACGAGTTATTTGGTTCGATATATATTTTTTTATTACCGTCTTTTAATTCAACCTTATTTATAACCTTTAGATATTTTCTTTTTTTTGTTAACTCTTTTATTTCTGCATTTTTTAAAATCCTCAAAAATTCTTTAGCTGATCCATCCATAATTGGGACCTCTTCATTATTTAATTCTATTACTGCATTATCTATTTCAGCAATATATAGCGCTGCTAATAAATGCTCTACTGTTGAAATCTTAACTCCATGCTTATTTTCTAAAGTTGTACATAACTTTGTTGATGTTACATTATCGTATTTAGCTTCAACTACATTATTATTTTTTAAATCTTTTCTTATAAAAATAATTCCTTTGTCACTTTCACTTGGCAAGATTGTAATTTTAGTCATTTGTCCGGAGTGAAGTCCGATTCCAGAGAAATTTACTGGGTTTCTTAATGTATTTTGGTAAATTTTAAGCATGATGTTTTATACAGAATTAAACTTAAACACTTAAAACAACTAATGTTTCGAAAAATAACAAATTATTTAAAAAAAAGATCAAAAAACCTTGCGATTATAGTTTTTTTTGTCTGAACTACAGGAATAGCCTCCTTATTCCAACCAAAATGGACGATTTTAGAAGCATCATTAAAGACGTCTTCATCATTCGTCTCTTTATAAAAATTTAATTGAAAATTTCTGTTTAGAGAGAAACATTTTTCGTAGATTTCCTTAAACGATTTAAAGTATGGGTCAATAATTTGTAAATAAATTTGCTTATCTTTTGAAATCAGACGTTTAAGGTTTATATTTTTGAATAGTAATAATTCTGCAAACTCTTCGAGCCTTGATAAAATTATATCATAGATAAGCTTTTTTCTGATTTTCCTGAAATTTTCATTATTGAAATATTCTTTTTCAATAAAATCTTCAGTATCAATTTTATCTTTATCAAAGTTCGTGTCGAGGATAAATTTTTCAATATTTTTTCTATTTAAAGACGTAATTTTGGCAATATCTTTAATCAGAAGTTCAGATCCAAAATTAAAATCTTGAGCATATTTAAAGGATGAATTTTCAAAGTAAATTATTTTTGAATTTAAAGGATTAATTTCTATTTTGAAAAACGTAGTTAAATTATCTGTATTATGAATTAAATTAACACCTTCAACAAAAGATTTTAAAATTGTTTTTCTAATTTTTAAATTACACCTTTCAAAAGCGCTTATTAAATTTTTGAAATCATTTTTATCAATCAAAAAAAAAGATAGTTCATGTGTATAAAAGTTACCAAATAGACCAATCGGTAAATTAAATATTTCTTTTTTATCTAAAGTGTAATTTGAATTAAAAATATGTAAAATAATCTTATCTTTTTCTGTTTCAATCACTTTAGTTTTAAGATCATTCAATATGAATGTGATATTTTCCTTTGATAATTGAGCACCGTTTAATTTTTTGAATCCTGAAAGATTAATTATTTTAAAGTTGAAAATATCTAAAATTAGTATTGCTTCTTTAAAGATTGTATCAAGTTTTTTTTCTATTTTGAAAATATTTTCTTTTAATGTTTGTGTTAAAATTTCAATATCAGTGATTTGATTTTTAAGAATTCCTGCAGCTGGTATTTTATTTTTGTACAATATTTTATTACCATTTGATTCACCTTGTTTACAAGCTACAAATAAAAACTCGTCGTAGGAGATTTGAATAAATAAATCTGGTAAATTTTTTTGCATTCTAATTCAAAATTAACTGACCATTTATTCTGTAATCAAAAGTTTTATATTTATTTAAATTTTTATTTTTAGTGATTTTAATAAAATTATTTAAACTTTTATTATATTCATTTATTGGTAATTTGATCGTTATATTATTAGTTGTTAGTAAATCCCACCTTTTTGATTTGTACAAAAAAAATTTTTCAATCGTTTTAATTGGAAAATTTGTTTTTTTAAGATTTGTATAAAGAATTTTAAAATCTTTTTCATTTCCAAATATAACTGGTAAATTTTTATAGTTTTCTAAAGTTTTAAAATCTACAATTTCATCTTTATTTGTATAATAATATCTTCTTTCTTTTTTTTGTAATATAGCGATGGGTTTTTTCTCATAAATTTCTATTTTAATTGTATTAGGGAAAATTTTTTTTATCTTAAAACTTTCAACAAAATCCATTTTGTTTATCTGGTGCTTCAATTTTTTTTCACCTAAGAAAAATAAATTGGTTTTATATAAAAATAATAAATTTTGGATAATATCTTCCTCTTTAAGAATAAAGTTATTTTCTACTATGATTTTTTTAATATAAAATTTTGAGGAAATACTATAGTGATTTTGTAGATTGTAAGTGCTTAATAATATTAATAAAACAAATGCAAATATAAATCTTTTTCTCATTTGTTAAGACTTGCATCTTGTAAAATTTTTTCAACTAACTTTGGAAAATCTATTCCGCAGTAATTTGCTATTTCTGGAACTAAAGATAGGCTTGTCATTCCTGGCTGGGTATTAAGTTCTAATAGATAAAACTTATTTTTAAAAAATTTGAAATCAGATCTTGTTACTCCTCTGCATCCTAAAACTTTATGTGCTTTTTTCGCAATTCTTAATACTTCTTTGTACTTATCAGACTTAATTCTAGCGGGCATGAGATGTTCCGTTTTCGCTGTTCTATTGTATTTAGCTTTATAGTCATAAAAATCTCTTTTCGGAATTAACTCTATTGCACCTAAAGATTTATTGTTTAAAACGGCAACCTGTACTTCTTGACCACCTATATATTCTTCATACAATAATTTATCATATTTTTTAAAAAGTAATCTTGTGATCTTTGTCAAATGAAAATTACTTTTTGATATTTTTACCCCTAAGCTTGAACCTTCGTTTGTGGGTTTTACAACCACTGGAAAGTTTATTTTTTTTCTTCTTAAAAAATTCCTTAAAGATTGATTGTTAAAATTTTTTTTTTCTAAAACAAAATATTTTGGAGTTAAAATTTTATTCTTTAAGAAAATTTTTTTTGAAATAATTTTATTCATAGAATTATATGAGCTTATAATTCCTGAATGGGTATAAGGTATGCCTAAAAATTCAAAATGACTTTGGGCTATGCCATCCTCACCATTTTTTCCATGAAGAGCATTAAATATTACATCAATCTTTTTATTTGTGATTGAATTGTAATCTCTCTTTTTAGGATCAAAAGTGCTTACTGCATATTTTCTTTTTTTTAAAGCTTTAGCACAAGCTTTACCACTTTGTAAACTTACTGCTCTCTCCCCAGAGGTACCTCCTAAAACTACCAGTACTTTTTTGTATTTTTTTTTATTCACCAATAATTTTAATCTCAAGTTCGAGATTTACTCCAGTTTTATCCTCTACTTTTTGCCTGACCCTGTTTATTAACTTTTCTATATCTGATGACTTGGCTTTTCCATTATTAACAAAAAAATTGCAATGTTTTTTTGATATAGACGCATCTCCTTCTTGAAAATTTTCACAGCCTGTTTCTTTAATTAACTTCCAAGCTTTTTTTTGTTTATTGATATTCTTGAACGTGCTGCCACAGGTTTTTATTTGACTAGGTTGAGATAGTTTTTTTTTCTCAATCATTTCGACTTGTTTTTTTTCAATTTGAGTCGAAGATGCATGATAACCTTTTAATTTTACAGAGGTAATAATAAATGTTTCTGGTAAGCTTGAACCTCTGTAAAAAAAATCTATCTCATCTTTCGTAATTTCTTTTTCCAAACTAGTCTTTACATTTATAACACTGATTGAATGCACAACTTTTGAAATATCGCTATCAAAACACCCACTATTCATTATTATTGCTCCACCAATCGAGCCGGGTATGCAAGCTAGAAATTCAAATCCTCCAATATTATTTGCCATTGCGAAATTTGCAACTTTTCGATCTAATGTTGCCGCTCCGACTTCAATTGTGGTTTTATCAATTAAATTTATTTTGGAAAAACTTGATCCTAGTTTAACAACAATTCCCTTAACACCTTTGTCTCTAATTAACGTATTTGAACCAGCTCCGAGTATTGTAATTTTTAATTTTGTTTTCTGGTTTTCTTTGAAAAATTCAACTAATTGTTTTTTATTTTCAGGTTTAAAAAAATATTCAGCTGGTCCACCTAAATTAAACCAGCTAAAGTTTGATAACTTAATATTTTTTTGAATATTTTTGTCAAATTTTTTTAACATTTTTAATTGCAATGTCATAAATATCTTTTAAGTTCTTCCATCCATTTTGAAATTAAGCCAGCTCCCATCCCAATTATTAATTCATCACTTACTAAGTTTTTTTTTAAATATTTTTTAAGTTCAATATGATTTTTTATTTGGATTACCTGAGTATCTGACATTTTTGTTATTAATTTTGCAAAATGTAGTTGGTTATACTTTCCATCTTTTTTTTCTCCTGCGGCATAAAGTGGGCATAAAATTACTAAGTCAGAATTTTTAAAAGACGTTGCAAACTCTTTTTTTAAAGATAAAACTCTTGAGTATCTATGAGGTTCGAAAATAGAAATAATCTTCCTACTTTTATTTACATTTTTTATACCATTTAATATTGATTTAATCTCTGTAGGATGATGAGCATAATCATCATAAAAATCATTACTATTTTTTGAAAAAATTTTAGTCATTCTTCTTTGTACTCCTGTAAATTTTCTTAAAGATTTTTTTATAACATTTTGATCTACTCCAAGATTTAAACATACTGCCACAGCTGCAGCTGCATTTAAAACATTGTGTTTTCCTAAGAGCTTTACATGAATTTTTTTAAGCTTTACAATTTTGCTTTTATTATTCTTATAATTAAGGTCAAAAATTGAGTACTCAAGATTGTATCTAATGTTTGAAATTTTAAAGTTAGCATCTTTGCTTTCCCCATAAGTAAGAATATTTTTATTTTTTAGTTTTTTGTAAAATCTTCTTATGTGTGGATTGTCTATACAAATTATAGATTTTCCTGTAGGAGGAGTTTTCTCGATAAATCTACGAAAAGAATACTCTAAATTTTTAAATTTTTTATAATATTCAATATGTTCAAAATCAATATTTGTTACTATAGAATAATTAATTGGTAGCTTTAAAAAGCTTCCATCAGACTCATCTGCTTCAAGAATGGCCCAATCGCCTTTTCCAAGTTTAGCATTATTTCTAAATGAGTTAATTACTCCCCCATTAATTATTGTTGGATCAAGCTTTTGATCAAACAAAATCTTCCCAATTAAAGAAGTAGTTGTTGTTTTGCCATGTGAACCTGTAACAATTATATTTTTTTTTAAAGAAACAACGTCTGCTAAAACTTCGGCCCTAGAATAAATGGGTATTTTTTTTATTTTGGCAAATTTAATTTCATTATTATTATTTTTAATAGCAGAAGATTTTACTAATATTTTTGAATTTTTTAAATTTTTTTTTGAATGACCTATAAAAACTTTAATGCCCAGTTTTATACAATTCATAATATTTTTATTTTTGATTTGATCACTTCCTTGAATATTGAATCCCATATTTTTCATAATTTGTGCTAAACCGCTCATACCAATGCCGCCAATTCCAACAAAATGGATGATTTCTTTTTGACCAAAGTTAATTTTTTTCATTAAATGTAATTTCCATTTCTTTTGTAATATTTTTATAGACTTTTTTGTCAGAATATTGACGCTGATTATTCCTTATCTCCAATAACAAAGAGTTATTTTTATAAATTAAATTAATAAGTGGCTTTAATTTTTGCTTTAAATCTTTCTCCTCTATCAAAAAACAAAATTTTTTATTCTCATAAAATGAAGCATTTTTAAATTGATGGTTGTCGGCTGATGATGGTAATGGAATAGTTATGAAAGGTATATTTGCATTAACGAATTCTGCCTGCATAGAAGCACCAGATCTTGTTAAAGCTAAGTCAATTTTTGAAAAAAATTTTTGAAGGTTTGGGCTAAAGTTAAATATTTCAAAATCAATTTTAGCTCCTTCATAAAAACTTTTTAAATTATCAGTTTGCTCTGGCAAACATTGCTGATAAATCTTAATGGGGATTATCTTATCATTACATTCTTTAAAAATCATTGGGAGAACTTCTGCAAAAATTTTGGCAGCTTGGCTTCCACCTATTATGAGTATGTTTAATTTTTCAATATTTCTGCTAATATAATTTTCTTTTGGATAATTAATAATATTTTCTCTGATAATATTTCCTATTTCTCTAATCTTATATTTATATTTCTCATCTATTCCCTCTATTTCCTTGTAAGCAACTAGTAATTTAGTGGCAAAAGGTAATAAATATTTGTTTGCTTTTCCTATAATTAAATTATTTTCATAAATTATAAACTTTATATTCAAAATCTTTGCAGCAAGGCATACAGGAAATGATGAATATCCTCCCATTCCGAAAATAATCCTAGGTCTTTTAAAAAGTAAAAAAATGAAACACCTTAGAATACTATATGCTAAAAAAAATATTGAAATAATAAAGGATAAAATATTTTTTTGAATTATTGGTGTTGAGGGCAAAATGTTAATCCTATAATTTTTAAATTTTTCTAAAAAAAAATATCCTCTTTTATCTGTAATTATTTCAACTTCATAATTATTTTTAATTAAGTGATCGGCAAGACTACAACCAGGGAAGACATGTCCGCCCGTTCCACCAGCAGCAATCATTGTTTTAATTTTTTTACTCATAAAGATATGTTTTATTTTTAGTGTAATTTAAAATTATTCCTGCGACGATAGCACTACTTATTAAAGAAGATCCTCCGTAACTTAAAAAAGGTAGAGTCATTCCGGTTGTGGGTAATAGGCTAGTATTAACACCTAAATGAATAAATGTTTGAAATATAATTAATGCGGATAAACCACACAAAGATACTTTTATTTTTTGGTCCTCTTGGTTAATACAACTTTTGATAATTCTGAAAGAAATGTATAAAAATATTAAAATTATCAATATAGAAATAATAGAGCCAAATTCTTCAGATATAATTGCTATAATATAATCTGTGTGAGCTTCTGGAACTTTATCTTTTAATATCCCCTCACCCATACCCTGGCCTTTCAATCCACCAAGTTTAATCGCATCTAAGGCCGATGAAGACTGAAAACTGTCTCCTTTTGTCGGGTCAAAAAAAGTGTTTAATCTATTTGTGATATATCCAAATTTTTCAGGCATAATAAATAACAATGAACAAATTAAAATTAAAAATATCGAAAAAAAAGATAGTACAAGAATTAAACTCACTCCATAAATAAAAACAGTAGCCAACCAGCATCCTATTAAAAGTACAGTTTGTCCCAAATCAGGTTGATCGACCAAAAATAAAATAACTAAAGATAGAAGAAGAAAACTCAAAAAATATCTGACTTTTAAATTTTGTAAACTTTCGATAGTAAGAATTTTAGCTGTAACTAATATAAAAAAAGGCTTTAGCAATTCAATTGGTTGTAATCTAAAAAAATAAAAGTCCAGCCATCTTTTAGCTCCTTTAACTTCTACTCCGAAAATTGGCACTAAGGCCAAAAAAATAAAAAAAATTATAAATAATGGAACCACAATTTTTTTTAAGGAGGAAGTCTCAATAATTGATATTGCAAACATGATAGTGATTGCAAATGAAGTAAATATTAGGTGCTTTGTAAAAAAAAAGTAGTAGTCTTTGTTTAGTCTTTCGCCTGCTAAAGTTGATGTTGAAGAAAATGAAAAGTACAATCCGAGTAAAAATAAAATTAAAAAACTAAAAAAAATTTTTTTATCTACAGTTCTCCAATAATTTATAAATTTTATTTTAAAGATATTTTTTAGCATAAAATTTGACTAACTTTTTATATTCGTTCCCCCTTTTTTCAAAATTAGAATATTGATCAAAAGAAGCTGCTGCTGGGCTGAGCAAAATATTGATTTTTTCTTTATCTTTTAAAATTTTAATATCTTTAAAAATTTTTAATAGCGATGCTCGAATGGTCAGGGAGGGATAATAACAAATTTGTTTTTCTATTTGTTTTTTAAAAAAATTTATTTTTTTTCCTATTATGTAGCTTTTAATAATATTTTTTTTCAAATTTTTAAGGATAATCCTATCTTTTTTTTTGGGTAAACCTCCTACTATCCAATAAATATTTTTTAAACTTTTCAATGCGAATTTTGTGGCTTGAAAAGATGTCGCCTTTGAGTCATTGATGAAAGTAATATTTCTTTTTTTTAGAAAAATTTCACACCTATGTGGAAGGCCCCTGAATGTATTTACTGATTTGATAAATGCATTTTGATTTATATTTAGTAATTTTGATAATTCAAACGCATTAGATACATTTTCATCATTTATATTTGAATTAAGATATTCATTTCTTATGTTTAATTTTATTCTCAAATAATTTTTCATATTCGGTGTAATTAATTTTCCTAAAAATTTTTTCTGTTTAAAAATTTTTTTGAGTTTTATGTTAATTAAAGAATAGTGGTTTTTTTTTTGTAATTTAAATATTCCTAATTTTGCATTTATATAATTTTTTTTGTTTCCATGCCAATCCAAGTGATCGTTAGTAATATTTAAGAGAACTGCGTAATCTGGACAAATAAACTTCGAATATGCAAGCTGAAAGGATGATGCTTCGATTATAAGATAATTATTTGCTTTTAATTTTAAGTCTAAAATAGGTGTTCCAATATTTCCTCCTAGAAAAGTTTTGTAATTATTTTTTTTTAGAATATGCTCAATTAATTTACATGTTGTAGATTTTCCATTTGTTCCTGTAACAACAATACTCTTAAATTTTTTTTTGGTTAAGAAAACTAAATCTATATCAGTGATAATTTTATCCCTAAATTCATATAGTTGTCTCTTATATTTCGAATTGTTAATACTTATTCCAGGACTTAAAACAATGAAGTTCACTTTTTTTAACTCCGAGATTAAGTTTAGAGGTCTCTTATTTTTAAACAATTTTTTTTTTTTGTCGTCCCAAACCTTAAAATTATTTATTTTATTCTTTTTAAAAAATCTTATTACCGATTTACCAGTTGTACCAAGACCGTAAACCAAAAATGATGAATTTCTAAGATTTGAGGCAGTTTGCATATTTTATCTTAATTTAAGAGTTGCAAGTCCTACTAATGCTAAAATTATTGCTATTATCCAAAAGCGAATAACAATTGTTGACTCTGCCCAACCTTTTTTTTCGAAATGATGATGGATCGGAGCCATTTTAAAAATTCTTTTACCGGTAAGTTTAAAAGAAATAACTTGGATTATGACTGAAACTGTCTCTAAAACAAAGAGACCTCCAATAATTGCTAATACTATTTCATGTTTAACTATTATGGCAATCGCAGCTAATGAACCTCCAAGTGATAAAGAACCTGTATCCCCCATAAATATTTTTGCTGGTGGTGCGTTATACCAAAGAAAACCTAAGCAAGCCCCTACTACAGATCCGCAGAATATTGAAAGCTCCCCGACTTCAGGTATGTACTGAATTTTTAGATATTCAGAAAAAATAGTGTTACCTACAACGTAAGTTATTAGAGTAAAGGAAATAGCCACCAACATTACCGGCACCGTGGCTAAACCATCTAATCCATCAGTAAGATTAACTGCGTTAGAAGCACCAATAATTACAAACAGGCCGAAAGGAATAAAGAATAGACCCATTTCTAGAATTAAATTTTTGAAAAAGGGGAAATAAAGGTTGAAGAGGTATTCATGATTTGAAAATTTCATCAAAAAATATAATGTTAGGACACCAATTATCAGTTGACCTAAAAATTTATACCTTGATTTTAGTCCAGTAGAGTTTTTAAATTTAATCTTTAATACGTCATCTAAAAGTCCTAAACCTCCTAAACTTAATGAAACAAATACTAAAATCCAAACATATATATTTGTTAAGTCAGCCCAAAGCAGTGTGCTTGAAATTATTCCAATTATAATTATTAATCCTCCCATCGTTGGCGTTCCAGATTTTTTTACTATGTGATCGATAGGCCCGTCTTGTCTAATCGGGCCAGTAATCATCTTTTCAGAAAAAATTCTTATTAAGGGTTCGCCGATAATAAATACAATTATTAAAGATGTCATCACAGCTAAGCCTGTTCTGAAAGTTAAATATTTGAAAACGTTAAAAAATGTGTATTGATCTACCAAAGAAGTAAAAAAATGAAATAACATCTAGTGTCCTTTTATAATCTTTTTAGTTAAACTGTTTAAACCAGTGGCATTAGATCCTTTGATCATTAGATAGTCATTATTAGCTATAATGTTTTTTAAAGTAAAATCCATATCTTCATCCTGCTGAAATATATTTCCACGTTTTTCTTTCTGAATATTTTGATAGGTAATGATAGCTTTTTCACCTTTAACAAATACCTTGTCTATATCTGAATTGTTAATAACTTTAGACAAATCTCTGTGGTAAATTTCTGATTTATCACCTAATTCAAGCATTTCTCCAAGCAATAAATATTTTTTAAAATTAATTTTTTTTATAGCGTTAAAATTTTTAATTGCGTTTTTCATTGAAAGAGGATTAGAGTTATAACTTTCATCTATCAACTTAAATTTTTTTTTATATCTACTTATTTTATGTATTTTTCCTCTACCATCTGAAGGTTGATACTTTTTAAATTCTCTAGTTATCTTATTCAAATTTAAGTTTAGCACTTTTAATAAAGCAATTGAGGATAGAGTATTATAAACATTTACACCATTTAGCTTTAAGTAGAAATATTCATCAAAAACCTTTATCTTGAATTTTCCATTAATTTTATTTTTAGATTTTGAGACAAGATGGATATTTGAATTTTTGTGTAATCCGAAAGAAACCACTTTTAAGCCTTTTAATTTTGATTTCTTATAAATATAATCATAATATTTATCATCACGGTTTAGAATAATCGTTCCATCGGGTTGAATGTTATTTATCATTTCACTCTTTGCATCAGCTATCCCCTTCAAGTTTTTGAAGTTTTCAATATGTGCCTCACCAATGTTTGTAATTATCCCAATGTGAGGTTTTATAATTTTTGAGAGATAATCTATCTCACCCGATTTACTCATGCCTACCTCAAATATCCCATATTTATGATCAGCTCTTAAATTAGACAGAGAAATAGGTACGCCGAAATTGTTATTGTAAGATTTTGGTGAACAATAGGTATTTCCGAAATTTTTTAGTAAATCTTTAAGAAGATTTTTGAGTGAAGTTTTCCCTGCACTACCAGTGATTGCAATTATTTTTGCATTTGAAATATTTCTTTTTTTCATTGCAAAATTATTTAAAAATTTTATTTCATTATCAACTTTAATCATTTTTTTTCTAAACTTTTTAATTTTTCTTGATGAAATTATTTTTAAAGCGCCTCTTTTTAATGCATGAGAGATAAATTTAACTCCATCATTATTTTTTCCCTTAATTGTAATGAATAAATTATTTTTTTTTACCTCTCTTGAGTCTATAGCTAGTCCATGGAAGTTTTTAATTTTTATTTTATTTTTTAAATCCTCAAAAATTATTTTGTTTTGTAAAAAATTTAGATTTGTTTTAAATATCTTTTTTTTATTTGTTCTGATTTTTCTTATTATTTGTTTATCAGATTTATTTATAATCCTATTTTTATATATTTGTTGAGTTTCATGACCTTTGCCAGCAATTAAAATTATTTCATTAGGTTCAGCTCCGGTGATTGCCGCCTTTATAGCCTTATCTCTGCTTGATATGTTAAAAACATTTTTATTTTTAATATGCCTTATTATTTCTTTTCTAATTTTTTCAGGTTTTTCACTTCTTGGATTGTCGTCGGTCACATAAATTTTTTTACAGTTAACATCTGCAATTTTTGCCATGAGCGATCTCTTCTTAAAGTCTCGATCCCCTCCACATCCAAATACTAACGAAATATCGCCGTAAATTTTTAATTCTTGTAAAACTTTTAAAAGTGCGTCTGGAGTATGAGCAAAATCTACAAACACTCTCACATTGTTGATGAAAGTTCTTACATGTTCTATTCTCCCGTTAACATCTTTTAATTTTTTTATTGATCTAAAAATTTTTTTTTTAGTCAGTCCGCAGGTTTCAGCCGCAGCAATAGCCATTGAAATATTTTTAATCTGAAATTTATTGAATTTTGACCCGTAATTTGTGTTAAGGTAATCTTCTATTGTTGAAATATCAATTAATTTAAGTCTTCGTTTCTTTGAAATTTTTTTGAGAATTAAAAACTCTTTTAAAGACTTATCTGAAATTAAGATTTTTTTCTTTGGAAGAATATTTTTAAATAAAAGTAATTTTGAGTTTAAATAAGAAAGCATACTTTTGTGATAATCGAGATGATCTTGACTAAAATTAGTAAATATTCCGACTTTAAGATTAAGATGATCAATTCTTTGTTGGTTTAAACTGTGACTAGATGCTTCAATTATAACATTATCTATTTTATTATTCTTAATTTTTTCTAACGCTTGATGGATTGAAATTGCATCTGGTGTGGTTAGGTCAGTTTTAATTATTCTATTTTTATATTTAATTCCTAAAGTTCCTATTGAGGCTACAGGTAAATTATTGATTTTCATGATTTGATAGAAAAAATCAGCTACAGATGTTTTGCCGTTAGTACCAGTAACTGCAATAATATTTTTTGGTTTAGATTTATAAAATTTAGAGCAAATCTCACTTAAGAGATGTCTTACATTGGAAAATTTTAAAATTACGACTTTTGTACTTTTGTAATTACATTTGTTTGAACATATGACAACTGCTGCTCCTTTTTGAATCGCTTTAGTAATATAATTTTCTCCATTTAATTTATTACCTTTAATTGCAAAAAAAATATAAGCCTTTTTTACATTTTCGCTATTAACTGCTAATCCATTAATTTTAATTTTACTTTTCTCTTTTGAAATATTTTTAATTAAATTTCCTAGTAACATGATTATTAAAATCTTCGCTTTTTATGGCTAAAATTGGTCCAATTTTTTTTATTATTTGGCCGGCCACATAGACCGAGTTCCATCCTGCCTCGTTTCTAGTACCTTTTATTTTTAAACCTCTGTAATTATAAATTATATTTTTTGCTACTTTTGGGTTTTCAAGAAGGACCAATAAAGCATACTTCGGTTTTTGTGTTGGAAATATAGAAATGAAAGTATTTAAATTCTTTTTATTATCTTGATAATTTTGAGAGGTTCCAGTTTTGCCTCCAACATAATAACCTTGAATATTTGCAAGGCTTGCGGTTCCATGTTCATCTGTAACAACTTTCCTTAAAATTTCGTTTAATTGGTCGCTAGTTTTTTGTGAAATTAATCTTTTATTTTTTTTCTCAAATTTTTTTTTAATCAATGTTGGTTCTATTATTAACCCACCATTTGCTAAAGAAGCGTAAAGTGAAGTAGCTTGTAAGGGAGTAGTTGTGATGCCATGTCCATAAGATATAGTTTCTAATTTACATTTATTCCATTTAAAATTAATTGGAACACCTAATTCCTCTAATTGAAAATCTGGAGTTTTAAGTATTTTAGTATCATCAATAAATTGTTTGAATTTTTCTTCGCCAACCTTCCTAGCAATTAGTAAAGTGCCTATATTAGATGATCTAATTAATATATCTTCAATAGATAAGTTTTTTGGGAACTTTTTCACATCTGAAATATTATATTTTGAACATTTTATTGAGCTAGGTATGTTGCTAATAATTGTTTTTGGTTCTACGAGATTATTTTCTAAAGCAAGTGCTACTGTAAAAGTTTTAAATATTGAACCAAGTTCGTAAACTCCTTTAGTGATTTTATTCATATATTTTGTAGCCTTTACATCAGCTCTTTTGTTGATGTCATAATTGGGAAGTGAAACTAAAGATAGAATTTCTCCATTATTGACATTCATAAGTAATGCGGCGCCTCCAGGAGCGCTAAAAGTAGATAATGCCTTGGTTAACTCATTGCTAATAACATACTGAATATTAGTATCTAAAGTTAATTGTAACGGCTGATTTAAAAGTTTCTGACTTTTCAGTTGCTTATCAAAATATTTTTCGACTCCCGATACGCCATAGTTGTCATAATCAACTTGTCCAATTACATGGCTAAATAATTTTGCATGTGTATAAATTCTAGTTTGGAAAGGTTCGAATATTAAACTTTTTTCTCCTAATCTCCATAATATTTCTCTCTCTGTTTGGTTAATACGTTTTTTTAAATAAAAGTATTTACCCTCATTAATTTTTTTTTCTATTATATCAATTGGGAGTTCTGGAAAATTTAATTTTAATTTGATTAAAAAATTATCCTTATTTTCAAGTAGTTTTGGATTTATTGCAGCGTGATAAGATCTTATATTTTTTGAAATTATAACTCCGTTCCTATCTACAATATCTCTCCTTGAAGAATTATATTGTTTTATTGAACTTTGTTGACTGAATATTTCAATTTTATTCAATGAGATTTTGATAATTTTAATACTAAAAATAAAAATTAATGAAATGAATAAAAAAAATAACAAATATATTCTATCATTATAAAAATTATCTTTTTGTGAAATTTTATTGTTTTTGCTGGTTTCTAGATAATCCTCAAAGTAAAAACTTTTTTGATTTATATTAAAATTTTTATTTCTTTTGAATTTTTTTTTCATTTAAATTAGATATAGCAAGCTTTTTTTCGAGTTTTAAAAAGTAAGAAATATCCAAAAAAATTTTTGAAAATTCCATTGGGATATATCTATTTTCATCTAGAAGTTTAAGTTTTTTTTCTATCATAAATGGAGAGGATAAATATGAAAAATCTAATTCAGACTCGTTATAATCTTTTTTTTTTAAATCTATATTTTGATTAATTTTAATAATTTTTTTTTCAATTTCTCTTGTTTCATTTTTTACGAAAGATGTAATCACTAGTAAAAATGTAAACACTATAACTGAAACCATGTATTTAATTTTACTCATTTACCGCCTCGATATTTAGATATTTATAAAATTTATTGATAAACTTTTCAGGGTGTACAAAATTATTCTCATTTCTTATAGCAAACCTTAATTTTGCTGAACGTGATGCATTATTTTTAAGGAGTTCGTCTTTAGAGGGCTGGATAATTTTGTTCGTATATTTTTTAAAAAAAGTAAAATCATCTTTTAAATTTTCAGGTATATATCTTGATGGTTTTGATTTATTTTCAGAAAAATTTGTAAAAAAATATTTTACAATTTTGTCTTCAATTGAATGAAAGCTTACTATAAGCATTTTGCCTCCTGGCCTTAAAATTTTAGTTGCATTTATTATTCCATAAATAAGTTCTGACATTTCTTTGTTGACAAATATTCTTATTGCCTGAAATGTTTTTGTACTTGGGTTTATTTTGCCAGAAAAGTTTTTCTTTTTACTCATTTCAATAATTTTCACTAACTCATCTACTCTTGTAATTTTTTTTTCCTTTCTAGCTAAGACTATATTTTTTGCTATATTTGATGCATCTTTCTCTTCCCCTAAAATCTTTATGATTAATTTTAATTGACTCTCACTTAAGTCATTAACAACATCTTTGGCTGAGATTTTGGAAAAGCCCATTGTCATATCGAGTTCCTCTTTTGATTTAAATGAGAATCCTCTTGTAAAATCTTTTAATTGAATTGAAGATAAACCAAGATCAAAAATTATCGCATCAACCTTGTGATTAATAATTTTATTAATTTGACTGAATTTTAGTTGATGAAAATGAAATCTGTCTTGAAATTTTTTTTTTAGATTTTTAGCTATCGATACCACTGCGGAGTCTCGGTCGATACCGATCACAGTTGTTTTTGGAAATGCAAGTAACGCTCTTGAGTATCCTCCACCTCCAAAGGTACAATCTAAAAAAATCCCGCCTTTAGTTGGCTCAGATATATTTAAAATCTCATTCAACAACACTGGAACATGTGAAGTTTCCAGTGATGATGATAGATTTTTCATTAATATAAAATAAAATCATTAAAATTTTTGTCTTCTTAAAAATGCAGGAATTTCGAATTCCTCGTCCTCACTTAAATCTTGATTGAATAGTTCGTCGGATCCTTTATTTTCACTTTCTCTTTTTTCCTCAATTTCATCTTTATCCTCTGATAATTCATTTGCTGTAATTTTTTCTTCTGAAAAAAGCCTTGGGGTGCTTTCCTCAATTATATCATTCTGTGTATTGATAAAAGGGATTGAGTTATCATCTTTTTCTGCTTCATTATTTTGTTCAATGTAGGATGCGCTCTCAATAGAAATACCAGTAGGAATTTGTTGATTGTTATTATTTTGGTTTACAGTCTCCTCTATTTGTTTTTCTTGTTGATTTTCAAAACTGTTAATTACAGCGTTTTGTTCCTCACTATTTTTAATTTCAAAACTTTCATCAAGTTTAAGTGCAGTCGCTCCATCGATTGAACTAGTAATTTTTTTATCGAAATGGTTTGTGTTGAACAAAGTGTCAGATTGAGAAAAAGTTTTATTTATGGGAGATCTATTTGAACCATTATTAACTAGATTCAAATAAGGTTTTGTTCCTGAACCATGCAATGCAGTAGCGACGATTGAAACTCTTATCTTGCCATTCATATTTTCATCCTTGATTGCTCCAAAGATTAGTTCTGCTTCTGGGTCGACCTCTGCCCTAATTTTATTTACTGCTGCATCAACTTCAAAAAGTTTTATATCGCTTCCACCAGTAATATTTACTAATAATCCCTTTGCACCTTGTAAAGAATATTCGTCTATAAGCGGATTGTTCAATGCTAATTCAGTAGCTGCCATTGCTCTATTTTCTCCATCTGACTCACCGGTTCCCATCATTGCTTTTCCACTTGAGCTCATAACAGTTTCTACATCGGCAAAATCAAGATTAATCATTCCTGGTCTTACCATTAAATCAGTTATACTTTGAACGCCGTGTTTTAATACGTCGTTTGATAAACTAAAAGACTCTTCAAAACCTGTAGCTTCATTAGCAATTTTGAAAAGATTTTGATTAGGTACAACTATAGTTGTATCTAAATATTTTTTAAGTTCCTCTAAACCTGCAACTGCTCTTCTCATTCGCTTAGGTCCCTCGTACGTAAAAGGTAAAGTAGTTACACCTACAGTTAAAATATTCATTTCTCTCGCAGCTCTTGCGATAACGTGTGATGCTCCAGTGCCTGTACCACCGCCCATACCTGAAGCGATAAAAACCATATTGCTTCCTTGAATATAATTTACTATTTCATTTATAGACTCATCAGCAGCAGCTTGCCCGATATCGTGTTTTGCTCCGGCTCCTAAACCCCTGGTCAAATTCATGCCTATTTGAATTTTTGCATCTGCTTTGCTCATCTTCAAATCTTGAGCATCAGTATTAACTGCAACGAACTCTACTCCTTGCATACCAGCCTCTATCATCGCATTTAAAGCATTTCCGCCTGCGCCGCCTACTCCAATTACTAATATTCTTGGTTTCAATTCCCTTAGCTCACCACCTCCCACATTTATACTCATTAAATCTCCCCTTTCTGTTTGTTTTCCCATTTTAAGTTTGACCTATTTTGAAAAGCTTTTTTTCTTGCAAAAATTTTAAACTTTTCAAAATTTTTGGGCTCCCAAATTTGAAATGTTTTACCAAGACCTACAAATAAAACGTTTGTTTTAATTTTTGCGTGACTCAAAAGTTTTTCAGTTATGGTGATTCTGCCCTCGGTATCAAATTGCAAATTTTCACTTTCCGAAAGGACTGAAGTTGCAAAAAAGTCTCTTTTTTCCTCAAAAGGATTGAGAGAATCTATTGATGAAGATAATTTTTCTATCCTGTCTAAGGAACAAGCTTCTAAGGCTGAATGATTGAAAGATGGATAGCTTATAAACCCGTTATAACCAAGAGAATTTAAGTGAGATCTAAAATTTGCAGGCACAGATACTCTTCCTTTTTTGTCTATTTTGTTTTCGTAACTTGATAAAAACATTTTTGTTTAAAAATCCTTTATTTACATAAATTTTCAAATCACCCTCCGTTTTGGGATTATTTGGGATAGTATGGGTTTTTATCTAATAGTCAATATATTTGTATTTTTCTTTTAGTACAAAAGTAGAACAATTAATTTAAAAGCCAGATAATCTATAAGCCGGGTTCTGTCATTTAAGATGTCATTTATCTAGACTTAAGTTCACACTTAAGCTCAAGCGGTTAACCCAGAAGACTAACTAAAGACTGTTTTTTGCTTAAAGCAGCGTCCTCTCTATTTAACCTTGCTCCCAGTGGGGTTTGCCTTGCGTTTTTTGTTACCAAAAAACCGGTGAGCTCTTACCTCGC
>MDTE01093411.1_pt1 | contig 32845 bp, 33 predicted proteins | sample 811231 | NCBI WGS metagenome assembly MDTE01 (sample SAMN05326651, study PRJNA326480) | marine metagenome | isolation source: seawater | place: Indian Ocean: Red Sea | collected 2010
CCACTCTCGATAATCCTAGATAAATTTTCAGGTACAAACTCTACAGCTATATAATGCTCACCGTCAGCTTCCCCTTGATCATATATATCTACAACATTTGGATGGTCGATGGATGCAGCAATTGATGACTCTCTATGAAACCTTTCAAGAAAATCATCTCCCATATTTGGAGTATAATGAATAACTTTAAGAGCTACAATCTGGCCTTCCTTAGTATCATATGCTCTAAATACAGTACCTTGAGCACCAGAAGCAATTTCTTCTAAAAGTTGATATTTGCCTATTTGTTTTTTATCCATACCCAATATTTTCTACTTACAACAAGTATTTAATCTATATTGATATAAATAGTATTTAATTAATAAATTATATACATAATTAGAAATATATAGAAGAGTAAAATTACCTATACTTAAAAAAAGTATGTATAACTAAATAAAACTTATAATAATTACATTAAACTACGTGATACTAAAGTAAGTTCTACTGATAAATATATTAAGTTTCGCCCCATTGCTTTAATTTTTCAATCGTAGCTATCTCATAAAATTCGATTTTATTAGATAATATGAGACTACTTAATTCTTTACCATATTCTTTCATAATTATTTCAGGAACTTTTGCTCTAGGATTATACTCAATAGAATCTTGGTCCCATTCAGCGTAAACTATAATTTCTTCGCCTGGAGTACTAAATCCTTGTATGTATATTGTTGCAGGGTTACGTCCATTTTCTTCATATGCAGAACAAATCTTTTTTAATAGGCCTGCTACCTTCCATGTATCTGATCTATTAATAGGCTTGCATACTCTTCTAAGTCTAAACATATTACCTCTTTAATATAGCTAAATTTAATTATAAATATAAATTAATTCTTAGCATTCACATGGATCGCAAGTACAGGGGTCACACTTACAATTAGGGTTTTCACATCCAGGCATATTATTTACTCCTCAAAGTAAAGTTATAAAATTATTATAATGCAATTAGTTATTAACGTCTATAAATTAAATTTATCATTAAGATTTAAAGATTCATCCATATCTACATCTAAAGCTGAAATAATTCTACCTAACATTGAGTAATATCCAACTGTAACTATATAATCAATTGTAAGTTCAGTTCCAAGCAGATGATCTAAAGCAAGATATGTGTTTTTACTAACAGTAGCATTTCTAATTAATTCCCTAGCTGCTTGAATAAATATTCCTTCTTTAGCTGGTAATCCCATAGGACCTTTACCAGATAAAATTGAATCAATAACTTCATCTCTAACTCCAATTTTTCTCGCTACAGGTTCATGTTGCGCCCATTCATAACTATTATTTAATTCTTTTGCAGTTGTTAAAATTGCTGTTTCTCTTATTATTGGATCAAGTTTTGAATTATATCTAATGTATTCTCCTACAGAAGTAACTACTTTTGCTGCTTCAGGATTATTTAGTAGTGCAGTAAATACATTGTCAACTGAACCTCTAGTTTCAGCAATACGATCAAATATAGGCTTATGATCCTCATTTAAATCTTCTCTTTTTACATATTTCACTCTAGCCATTTTATATCCTTTTATATTTTTTATTTAGTTTTATTTTGTTCTCTAATTCTAGCTGGTAATTCATCATTTATAGTTTCTCTAGATTCAATTTTCAATGATCTATTTTTTAAAGGAAGATTCATTTTTTGATGACCATTTCGAAAAGATTCTCGTATAGCAATAGCAATTTCTAATGCTTTAATTCCATCTTGCCCTGTACATTTAGGGTTATGTGAATTCTCAATCGAAGAAATTATATCTTCAATTATAGTTAATCCTGTTCCTTGTATATGAGTCGGCCAAGGAAACTGATGATTTATAGGATGTTTATTATTTGAATTAAATGCATTATCTTCTGCAGGGAATGAATTTGTTGTAAAACTTGTTAATTCCCAAGATTGAGCATCATTTGGTGTTCTTATTCGCCCCTTTTCTCCAATAACTTCAAAGCTCCAAGATGAAGTAGGGAGACCTCCACTATTCATACTTCTAATAAAAGCTCGAGTTCCATTTTTAAAAGCTAAATAGGCATTAGCTTTAAAATCTTTATCATTTTCTGCATCTAATTGTGACTCCATATCACCAATAACCCAATCCACCTCGCTATTTGCTAAAAACCTAACCATATCTATAAGATGACTACCATTATGAGAAATCCAACATTCAGCGATTGCATTTATTTGAAGAATTTTACCAATATGCCCAGATTCTATAATATTTCTCGCTTGTGAATACATTGGATTCCAACGGCGAGAACAATTAACTGCAAGTACTATATTATTTCTATTACAAATCTCAACCATTTCATCAGCATCTTTTAAGTTAAATGCAATAGGCTTTTCAAGCCAAATAGCTTTAACTCCAAATTCAGCAACATATTTTAAAATATCTGGACGATTACGAGTTGAAGTACAAATTGAAACTATATCAGGGTTTTCTTTTTTTAGCATATCTTTGTAATCGCTATATGTATTATTAATTGACAATCCCCACTTTTGAGCAAAAAAGTTACGTTGCTCTTTGTTAATGTCTGCACCAGAAACTAATTTTGTATATGGTGAGTGGGTATAAGCAGGAGCATGAGCATAAGGAAGTAAAACCATACCACCTCGTGTCTTTTCATCATCATATGTACTTGCAATTCTACCTAGTCCAATAATAGCAGCTTTATACATTTTCATAACAAACCTTTAATAAATATTTAAATTATTAATTACCATGACATTTCTTATATTTCTTCTTACTTCCACATGGGCATTTTTCATTTCTGCCTATTTTACCATTTTGATTTTCTATAGACCTTTTAATTTCACAATTAGAACAAGTACATGCGGAAGGATGTTCAGAATACCAATTAGGACGTGACATTTTTAAAAAATCTCCGAAATGAGTTAAATAAATCTATTCTAAATTATGTTTAAATATTTTTGTAATTAATATAAATATGAATCTCCATCCAATCAATAAAATTCCTTGAACCAATATAGAAACTATTACAAATGAAATTACTATAGATCTATCTAATATAAACGACCTAATAATAATTGCAACAATTCCAGACATAATCCATATAATAGGAATCTTAAAAATAGACTTTCTAAATTTATATATAGTTGAAAATCTATAGGCTCCCAATAAAGGTGAAATAGTAAACCATGCTATTGAGAAAGGAATTACAGTTCTAATATAGGATTGAGATAAAGTTATATCATGTTCAGATTTACCAAATATTACAAATAATAAGAAGACGCTAAAATCACCAACTGCCAATAATATTAGTAAAACAAATTTCATATATATTTATTTAATATCTATTAAATATCTATGATAATACAATGAAAATACTTTATTTTTCAATCATTAAAATTAACCATATTAGTTGCTGTTTTTGCAAAATAACTTAACATCTCAGTAGAATCATCTTCAGATATATTCATAGATTTTAAAGCTGCACACATATGTTTAATCCAAATATCTCTTTCCTTTTTACCTATTTTAAAATTGCTATGTCGCATCTTTAAACGAGCGTGGCCTCTTTGTAAAGAGTAATTATTAGGTCCTCCCCAATATTGAGCTAAAAAAGATGATAAATGAGCTTTACCAGGATTTAGATCTTCAGGGTACATAGGTCTTAATACTTTGTCTGATTCTATGTATTCATAAAATTTATTTACTAATTCAATAAAGAAATCATTCCCACCAACTCTATAAAATAAATTATTTATTTGAATATCTTGTTTAAAATTACTCATAATTTGGAATAGTATTATCTAACGCTTTAGTAGCTTCATTAAATATAAGTTCTCCAATTTCGATCCAAATTGATTCAGTAGTTTTTGAAATTTGATTTACTAATTCTTTAAATTTACAAATATTCATAATCTTTCATTAAATAATTAAATCTTAAGCTAAGATATAGTTTCTGATAGAGCAAAACATGAAGAACTTTTTGGTTCACCAATAAGACGCGTCCATTCATTTCTAAGAAAAACTTCGCCATCTATTTTAACACCATTAACATTAACAAATGCTTTATCAGAAAATTTTAATATAGAATTAATAACACTAGGTTTATTTTGAATATTATTATTAAGTAATATTGCATCCTCTAATTCTAACCATGAAGCAACTACTATTTTTTCATCAAAATATATATGCCATTCTGGGTTTATTCTAATATCACCTTTAAATTCAAATTTTGCATCTTTTATAACTATATTTTTTTTAAATGGACTAACTTTCCATGAAATAATATTTTCAATCACAAAATTTGCAACATCTTTATTATCAGTTAATAATACAGGCTTAATACCGTATTTGTCTTCAGTTTCTAAAAGACAAACTATACCTGTTCCAACATGACTATAATTTGTTTTATATAAACTAATAGATACACTGTTGATAGAATTTGATGGAGTCTTTAAATATAAAATCCAGTGTTCACCAGACCAAAGGAATTCAGGTTTAAATGCTTTCAAAAATTTTTAATTCCTATATAAAATATTTTAATTATATGTTTTATTCTTTATATGAAAATTTAACTTAATAATTATCTAAATGTCAATTCAAATACGTATTGTGTAAGAAAGTTTCTCATAATACAATTTAATTGCCCTTATTGATTAATATTTTTTACTTTTAAAAATAATTCTTAAAGAAATTTTGAATGTTAAAGACTTTTGTTGAAAATTTTTTACCGTCATCTAAATTAAACAATGATATACATAAAAAAATATTATATATATCTATTCCTCTAATATTATCTAACTTAACAATACCATTATTAACATTTGTAGATACAGCTATAATTGGACACTTAGGATATGTAGACCACTTAGCGGGAATTACTGCTGCAGCTAGTTTATTTACACTCATTTATGGAAATTTTATATTTTTAAGAATGGGTACTACTGGGCTTTCTTCACAGGCATATGGCGCTAATGATCCTAATTATTTGGTAAATGTTTTTATTAGATCAATTATATTAGGTTTGTCATTAGGATTACTTATAATAATTTTTCACAATTTAATATTTTCTTTATTTGAATCTATATTAAATCTTAGTAATAAAGTATGGAGTTCAACTCACAGCTATAGCAAAGTTAGAATCTATAGTGCTCCAGCAGTGTTAATGAACTTTTGTATCGTTGGCTTTCTTATTGGGATACAAAAAACAAAAATTGTATTAATAGGATCATTTATAGTTAATGGATTAAATATTGTTTTAGATTATATTTTTGTTGCTTTTTTCAACATGAATGTTGTAGGAGTTGCTTTAGGAACATTAATATCAGAATGGGTAGGGTGTATTTTTGGATTAGTATTCTTATTCATAATATTTAAAAGATCTGGAGCAAATATATATTGGATAGAAGTCTTTTCTAAAAAGCAATTTTTAAATTTACTTAATATTAATATGGATATATTTATACGAACATTTTGCTTAGCAGCAACTCATATTTGGTTTATTAATAGAAGTTCTAATCTAGGAGATATAGAATTAGCCATAAATGGAATTCTACTAAATTTTGTATATATATCTTCATTTTTTATTGATGGATTTGCTTTTACAACAGAAACTTTAGTTGGAGAGTCTAAAGGAGCTAAAAATAAAATATTATTTGTAAAATACGTTATTTCTTCTACTTTTTGGTGTATTTTATCTGCATTATTATGTGTAATTATATTTGGAATTTTTGGTAAAAATATAATTAATTTACTTACAAATATTAATGATGTCAAAATCCTTTCACATAATTATTTGATTTGGCTTGTTTTATTACCGATAATATCAGTATTTAGTTATCAATTAGATGGAATATTTACTGGAGCTACAAGGACAAAAGAGATGCGAAACGGAGCTATAATATCAATAATAGGATTCATTATAGCAACAATAATCTTACTTCCAATATTTGGTAACCACGGATTGTGGGTATCATATATTTTATTCTTACTTTTTAGAGCAATTACTTTAGGTCTGAATTTTACTAGTCTGAAAAATTCTATTAATGATTAATATGATTATATTAGGTATATATGTTAAATGTAACAAATTTAAGTAAAGGCTATGGAAATAAGTTATTATTTTCAAAACTTTCATTTAATACAGTAGCAGGCGATAGGATTGCGCTAATTGGAGATAATGGTTCAGGGAAGTCAACCATTATGGATATTATATGTAATGAAACAATTCCAGACAGTGGAAAAATAACAATTAACAAAAGTATTACAATTGGATATTTAAAACAAGAAAATTTCAATTTAGGTAATAAAACATTATTAGAAGAAATTATTGAAGATTCAAATGAAATAAAGCAGTTAAGAAATGAATTAAATCATATTCACGAGTTGTTATCTAATCAAACAAAAAATAAAGATGAACAAAATTTACTAAATCGTATGTCGATAATTAATGACAAACTTCAAATTATTGATGAAAGTAAAACAGAACATCACGCAAAAGCAATCTTATCTGGGCTGAAGTTCAAAGAAGATGATTTTAATAAACCTATAAATGAATTTAGTGGTGGATGGATTATGAGAGCTTCACTTGCGAAAATTCTTTTTTCTAAACCTGATGTTTTACTATTAGATGAACCTACAAATCATCTTGATTTAGAAGCAAATATTTGGTTTGAAGAATATTTAATTAATTTTAATGGAGCAGTAATTATAACTTCACATGACAGAGCATTTCTAAACTCAGTAGCTACAATGATATTAGCAATAGAACCTGGTGAAGTTATAACTCATAAAGGTAATTATGACAACTATCTTATTTCAAGAGAACAATCACTTAAGGTTAAACAAGCAACAGCAGTAAGAGTTGAAAAGAAAATTGAAAAGGATATGAAATTCATTGATAGATTTAGGGCAAAAGCAAGTAAAGCTAAACAAGTCCAAAGTAGAATTAAAGCATTAGATAGAATAGAAAAAATTGAATTACCAAGAATTAATAAAAGAGTTAAATATTCTTTCATAAAATCATCGCGAAGTGGTAATGAAGTAATAAAATTAGAGAATTTAAGTAAATCATATGGAGTAAACGTTGTTTATAAAGATATTGATTTAGTCTTATATAGAGGTGATAAAGTAGCATTAGTTGGGCCAAATGGAGCAGGGAAATCTACTTTATTAAAAATACTTGCAGGGGTTTTAGAATTTGACAATGGCAACAGGCATTTAGGCCATAACGTTGAAAGTGGATATTACGCACAATATTTACTTGAATTATTAAAACTTGAAAATTCATTAATAGAAGAATTACAGCAAGCTTCACTAAATGAGTCTGAACAAAATTTAAGAAATGTTTTAGGGAGTTTCCTATTTAAAGGAGATGATATATACAAAACTATATCAGTTTTATCTGGTGGTGAAAAAGCAAGAATAGCTTTAGCAAAATTACTACTACAATCAAATAATTTACTTTTCATGGATGAACCAACAAACCACTTAGATATAGCTTCTAGAGAAATATTGACAGATGCATTAATTGATTACGATGGTACTCTATGCTTTATTACACATGACAGAACGTTGATACATCAAGTAGCTAATAAAATCATAAAAGTAGATAGTGGGAATCTTTTAGTTTATCCAGGCAATTATGAAAGTTACTTAAATTCGTCAAATTATAATTCATCTGAAAATTATTCAAAATTTAATATTTCAAAACTTAACAAATCAATTAATCCTATAAAAAATAAAATTAGAGAAGAAAAGAATTCAAAAAATAAATTAGATAATAAACTTAGAAAATTAAATAAAAGAATAAAAATAATAGAGTCAGAAATTGAAGATATAAACTCAAAAATCAATAAATTAGAGCTATTATTTATTAATCCAGATAAATTTAATAATTTGAAAGAATTAGCCGAGCATGGTGAAAAACATAAAACCTTAAAAGATCAATCAGCAAATTTAGAATTAGAATGGGAAAAATTATCTACTGAAGTTGAAAAATTAAATACTCAATAAAAATATAATCAACTAAGTAGTTTTAATAAGTCTTCACAAGCTTTTTTATCAATTTTATTACATTTAATAGCAATATTATTTATAAAATAAAATTTTATATCCTGGTATGCTTCCATAGTAGATAATTGGTTTTTAATAAAATTATCAATACTACTATCTAAAAAGAAAAGCACTTCAAAATCTAATTTATTATTATTTAAAAGTATATTTCCTTTCCAAGACTCAATAAAAACCTGTGTATCTGTTAACCCTAAATCTGCTAAAACACCAATCCAGTTATCAGTTTTATTACTTAAAACAACAGATTCTAAATTATTCACCTCCTGTTGTGTAATATGTCTTTCATTTAAATATTTATTATCAGGCATACTTAAATCACTACTTGGTTTACTTGAATCTAAGCATGCCATTTTTGTACATGCAAGCATACCATTAATACACCTACACTGATTACAATGGTTTGTTCCAGTATCTTTTCCAGCCCAACCATCTGTTACAGTTTCACCGCCTGTTAATTTACATGAAATATTATCATCTGATTTTCTATTAAGTTTCCATATATTAGAGTTATTTTCATCAGATATAAGAAAAATTTCACCTTTACTATTAATGTCAACATCTCTAATTCTTCCAATTTTATCTTTAAGTATGATTAATTCATCGGTAATTCTTTCATCTTCTATTTTTAGCTTTATTAACATTTTATATTTTAAAGATGTTACTAATAAATCATCCTCCCAGTTAGAAAATTCTTTACCTTTATAAAATAAAATATCGCTAGGAGCTATAGATGGCACCCATGATAAAATTGGTTTATCAAATTCTTCTGTAAATGCTTCTCCATCACCAATTTTAAATCCAGTATAATTTGTACCTCCCCATCCAATCTTATTCCATCCATAATTTTTACCTTCATCAACTATACCTATAAAGTCTCCCCCCTTAGCTCCGTGATTACTAATAAATATATCTCCATATGGTGATAAAGTCATACCTTGAGGATTCCTAACACCAATTTGAAAAATTTCAGGAAGCGCATCTAAATTACTTTTATAAACATTTTCTGTAATTGATCCATCTAGATTTATTCTAATTATACTTCCAGCGTGAGAATCTAATTCTTGAGCTACTGAACCTTGTCCTCGTTCACCAATGGAAGCAAATAATAATCTATCTTTAATTAATATTCTAGAGCCAAAATGTTTACCATCTTTATAAAAAGGTTTAGCTATAAATATTTGTTCAAAATCTTTCAATTCTTTATAAGGGTAAACAAATAAACCTCTTCCTATAGCAGTAGTATATTTTTTATCTTTATTCGTAATTGTATAAGATAAATATAGATAGTCTTCAAATTTCAATACATCTAATAATCCACCTTGACCATATTGAATAGTTGGAATTTTATGCTTAATATCAAAAACTCTTTGATTTAGTAAATCAACTAGTGACAACTTCCCATTCTTCTCAGTAAGTACTATTAAATTATCATCAATAAATTCTATAGCCCATGGATTATCAAATGTTTTACCTAGATTAATTTTTGAAAGTTGAATTTGTGATTGATCAATATTATATTCCTTATAATCTCTAATTATTGTTTTTTCGTTATTAAGGTTAATCAAATTCTGGTTAGAATATTCTGTTTCAGTTTGAGCAAAACATCCAATCAAATTTATAAAAACCAATACTATAAAAATAGATTTAAATTTATTCATCAAGTATAATACCTAAAATTATTTTTTTAATTATGTTATTAAAAGTTGAGAGATATATTTACAATATATAATATATTATCCCAATATTCTTAATATAAAATTAATATATTGTTTAACAATTTGTTACAAAATGAATATTTTAATTAATTTCTGAAAATTAAGGATTCAAATGCAATTACCTAAATATGCTCAAGTAGTTATTATTGGAGGAGGAATAGCTGGTTCTTCTACTGCTTATCATTTAACTGAATTAGGTTGGAAAGATGTTGTTTTAATAGATAGAAAAACAATATCTGGAGGGACAAGTTGGCATGCCGCCGGACTGTTAACTCAATTAAGAAATACAAAAACGACTATAGAAATTGCTAGATATGGTTTAGAATTAATGCCTGAATTAGAGGAAAGGACGAACCATCCCACTGGATTTAAAAAAACAGGAAGCATAACAGTAGCTAAAACTAAAGGTAGAATGGATGAATTAAATAAGATATCTGCACTAGGAAGAGCTTTTGATATTGAAGTTCATTCAATAGGGCCAGCGGAAATATCAGATAAATGGCCTTTAATGAATACTAAAGATTTGGTTGGTGGTTTATTTATACCAAATGATGCACAAATTCATCCTGCATTAGCAACATTAGCTTTTGCAAAACAAGCAAAATCTAATGGAACTAAAATTTTTGAAAATATTAAAGTTACTGGTATATCCACAAAAAATAATACTGTTTCAAAAGTAATAACTGAATTAGGAGAAATTGAATGTGAATATATAGTCAATAGTGCAGGTATGTGGGCTAATCAAATAGGTAGAATGTGTAACGTTAAAGTCCCACTTTTTGCTGCTGAACACATGTTTCTAGTTACTAACCCTCTAGATATACCAGATAATTTACCTTGTCTTAGAGATCCCGACGAACAAATATACTTAAGAAGAGATCCTGAAGAAACTGGAGGGATCCTAATGGGAGGGTTTGAAAAAACAGCTAAACCATTACCTATAGATTCATTGCCTAAAGACTTTCATTTCGGTCTATTAGAACCAGATTGGGAACATTTCAAAATATTTTGGGATTCAGCAACATATAGAGTACCTAAATTAAAAGAAGTTGGAATAAATAGAACTTATGTTAGTGCAGAAAGTTTTACTCCAGATAATAATTATATACTTGGAGAGAGTCCAGAAATTAAAAATTTTTATGTTGCAGCTGGTTTGAATTCAAACGGTATAGCTGGCGGTCCAGCAGTTGGAAAAATAACGGCAGAATGGATTGTAAATGGTTATCCAACTTCAGATGTAATTGCAGCTGATATAAAAAGATTTTCTTCATTTTCTAATAATTCTAAGTATCTTTATGATAGAACTGTCGAAAATGTAGGTACACTATATGGCATGCATTGGCCACATATGCAGCCTGAAACTGCTAGAGGCATTAGAAAATCACCTATACATAAAGAAATTTCTAACTCAGGTGCATGTTTTGGTGTAATGGCAGGATGGGAAAGAGCAAATTGGTATGCACCTGAAGGTATTAATCCTAAATATGAATATTCATATGGAAGACAAAATTGGTTTAAATTTTCAGAAAATGAACATAAAACTGTCAGAAATCACGCAGGATTATTTGATCAAAGCTCTTTTGCAAAATTCATATTACAAGGTAATGATTCAGAAAAAGTATTACAAAGAATTTGTGCAAATGATTTAAAAGTTGCAAAAGGGAGAATTGTTTATACTGCAATGTTAAATCATAGAGGAGGGATAGAAGCTGACTTAACAATAACTAAATTAGATAAAGATAAATATATGATTGTAACTGGCCCAGGTGTATCTAATAGAGACTTTCTTTGGATAAATAATCAGATTAATAATAATGAACATGCATTTTTATCTGATATAACTTCAGGATATGGTGTATTAGGATTAATGGGTCCAAAATCAAGAAACATACTCCAAAAAGTAACACCAAATGATATATCACATGAAAAATTTCCTTATATGACATACCAAGAAATTGAAATAGGATATTCTAAAGTTATAGCATGCAGAGTCACATATGTAGGAGAGTTGGGTTGGGAGCTATATATACCAACTGAATTTATGAACAGTGTATTTCCAATAATATTTGAATCAGGTAAAAATGAAAACATGATTCTTGCTGGGTACCATGCGCTAGATTCTTTAAGATTAGAAAAAGGTTATAGATCTTGGGGTCATGATATAACTTATTTAGATACTCCAATCGAAGCAGGACTAAGTTTTGCTGTATCGATGAATAAAAAAGATAAATTTATAGGAAAAGATGCTTTGATTAATCAAAAACGTTTAGGTATACCACCTAAGCGTTTAGTTATGATAATTTTAGAAGACCCAGATCCAATTTTACTTGGAGAAGAACCAATTTTTCAAAATAATAAACTAGTAGGTATTGTTACATCAGGGAATTATGGTCATTCTATAGGCCGATCAGTTGGGCTTGGATATATAAATAATCAATCCGGAGTAAATTTAGAATATATTCAATCTAATAATTTTCTAGTACAAATTGGTTTAAAAAAATATCCTGTAAAATTACAATTTAAAGCTGCCTATGACTCTAATAACGAGAAGATTAAAAAATAAAATTATCTTTTAATATAAAAAATGGAGAAAATAAATTAATGAATTATATTGATTCACACGCTTATGTTTGGTCTAATGATAATCCTTTAAATTCAAATAATAATTTAGAGTTGCCTCCAAAAAAAATTGAATTCTCCCCACCAGAATTACTCCTAAGAAATGCTAGGCCTTCTTCAGTTGAAAAATTTGTATTAATTCAAGCACCAAAATATTTATATGATAATAGTTACATTATAGAACAAATTAAAAGATTTCCAAAAATTTTTAAAGCAATATTATTAATTGACCCTAGTAATCAAAATATAACAAATGAAATAAGTTTATTTTCTAAATTAGGTATAAATGCCTTTCGCATAATAATTACTAAGGACAGCAAAGTTGAAAAATATAATAAACTTTTAAAAATTGCTGAAAGAAATAATTATATTATCTCTTATTCTAATCAAACAAAAGATTTAAGTTTCTTGCGAAAAATATCTTTAAAATATCCCAATCTAAGAATTGTACTTGAAAATATAGGCAATATTTATAATTCTCAAAATATTAATGAAAAATCAGCAAGTATAAAACTAAACGAACTTTGTGAATTATCTTCAAATAAAAATATATATGTTCAATTATCTGGTTTAAATATGATTGAATTTAATAATTATAAAATAAATATTATAAAAAAATTGATAAATTCATATACTGATAAACGTTTATTGTGGGGAAGCAATTATCCTTTCCAAATATTAGAAAAAACTTATGCGGAATCAATTTCAATTATTAAATTAATTTGTTCTTTTCTATCAGAAAATCAAAAGAACCAAATACTATCTAAAACTTCTAGTAAATTGTTTTTTAATAATTAATATTTGATTTAAATTTTAAAATACTATATATATATAGTATAAATTAATTCTTATATTTAGGTTTTTAAAATGATAAAAAGAAAATTATATTTATTTCAAATTTTTATACTAATATTAATATTCTCATCTTGTACCTATATATATTCTGAAGCCCCTTTTGATGACTCCGAACTTACACCTTTAGGAGAAACTGCCTTCGGTAAAGATTTTCTTTTAATTAGTGATGAATTAAACGCAACCACTGAATCTGCATTAGGAGGATCTGAAACAGGTAAAGCATTAACCAAAGATGATTTAATTTATGTAGTTAATGATGAATTTTTAATTGAACAATCATTAGATGAAACACTAGAAGGTAAAGTATCTCTAAGCTATTTATTAAGAAATAATACCCACATTTTTTCTTGTAGTGCTATATACGAATCAACAGAGTTTCAGAATCTTGATAATGTTCAAACTAAAGAAACTGAAGACGGAGACCTTTTGATTTCAGGAGATGTAGATAAATTAAAGCAAATTGCCTTAGATCAATCATTAAATACAACTAAAATTTGTATAGCTATACCATTCATTCAAGAATCTAAATCTGAAATGATTAAAGAAGTAGAAGTAATCAAAGAAGTAGAAGTAATCAAAGAAGTAGAAGTAATCAAAGAAGTAGAAGTAATCAAAGAAGTAGAAGTACCTGTAGAAGTAATTAAAGAGGTAGAAGTACCAGCCTTAGGAGCATGTTCCAGTCATCAGGGAGATTTGTCAGTTAAAACTGGTGCATTTAATTTATTCTTTCTATTTAGTCCACTATTATTTTTAATATTATATAAAATATACCGTAAAAGATTAAGATAAAGTATAGGGCATATTAAAGCATTTAAAGAGATTTAATAGCTTTAATGTTAATCAAACAACCAGTTTTTAGAATTTAAATTCATATATTGTTTTCTAAAAATATAATCAGGTACATACTTTTGCACTTTCTGCCAAAATAAATTTGAATGATTATGCTCGATTAAATGGCATAATTCATGAACAACTAAATAATCTATAATTTTTATTGGTGACATAATAATTGGCCAACTATAAGAAATATTCCCATTAGATGAACATGAGCCCCATTTAGACTTATATTTTTTTATTCTTATTGATTTTGGTTGTACATTAATAATTTTCGAATATAAATCAGTTTTTTTATATAGGTAATTTTGAGCATGATTAATATACCATTTTGATAAAAGTAACTTTATTACATCTGAATTATTTATATCTTGTTCTTTAACAAATATGTGGAAAAAACCAGATTGAAGTTTAATTGACGTAGTATTACCTGAATTAATTTTTAAAAAATAATTTCTTCCTAAATATGAAAATTTTTCACCATTCTTATACTTATTAGTTTGAAGTATTGAGTAATTCTTTGATTCACTTAATTTCTTATTCATCCATGAAGACCAATTAATTATTAAATCTTTTATTTGATTATTTGAAAGATGTTTCGGTACCCGAATTTCAAAAAATTCTTTTTTCAGCTTAATTGAAGCAGTTTTTTGTCTATTTGTTTTTATGATTTCTATAGGAAAATGAAATTTTTCTAATAATTTATTCATTATATGCACATAGACTATATTAATTTATTTTATTATTTTGTAAGTATGTCAAATATATCTTTATCAGTCTTTACCCATTTAGAAGGAATAGTAAGATATACGTTTTCTATTATTTCCCATTCATCTGTAGTAAATTGTTTTGCTAACTTATATTTTCCATAAATTGATTTGCGAGTATAACTTCTGCCAGCAGGAGTTAAAAATTCTAACTTAACCATTGATCTAAGTCTTGAATCAAATGTTAATTCAAATGAACTACGCTTTAATTTCATATTTTTAGACCATATGGGATAAAGTTGTGCCCATCCCTCATTAATTACCTTATTAATTAATGATAGTTTAAGTAAAGTTCTATTTAAAACAGTGTCCTTTGATTTATTTTTCCAAGACATTAAAATAGATACATCTATAAGCAATCTATCTGGTTCATCTAACATTTAAAGGTTTTAAATAGCAACTTCATCACGAAGATTTAATAATACATTTTTATATTTTTGAAGTGTTATTTCTATATCATCTTTCGTATGAGTAGCAGATAATATAAAACTTAAAGGGTTCCCCCACAAACCTTCATTTATAAATGATCTATGTAAAAGATTTACAATATCTTTACTATATCCATTTTCATCTAAATTTGGATTTGGACCATAATTTATATCGCATTCTTGATCAGAACCGAAAAGCACATGAACAATTGAAGATACACCATAAGCTGTGGCATTTATCTCTAATTTACTAAACAGTTCATTTAATCCTTCTTTTAATTGTAACGCTCTTTTATCAGCTGTTTCACATATATTTTCATTAATTAAAATTTCAAGAGCAGTTGCTCCAGCTGCAGCAGATACAGGATTTGCATTGAATGTACCAGGATGCCTGATTTTATTTGGGGCTATAGTATCAATAATATCTGCACGTCCAGCAACACAACCTCCAGGAAGTCCTCCTGCAAGTATTTTAGCCATAGTTGTAACATCTGGAATCACATTATAAAGTTCTTGCATACCACCATTAGACCATCTAAAACCACTGACAACTTCATCAAATATTAATATTGTATTTGTGTTTAAAGTTAATTCTCTAAGTTGTTTAATAAAATTAGGATCCATTACTTGATTACCTTGAAATATTACTGCTGCAATATTATCTTTATTTAAAGCATCTTCAACTTTACTAATATCATAAGGCAAAACTGTAATTGTATCTCTTGTTGATTTAGTAATTCCGTTTTGATTGTTATCACCTTCAGCAGCTACAAAAGGTCCATCTGCCCAGCCATGAAAAGCATTGTGAAATTTAATTATATTTGTTTTACCAGAATATGCACGAACCATTCTAAATGCCATCATAACAGCCTCAGTGCCAGAATTTACAAATCTAAGTTTTTGAGCTGACGGTACTAATTTAGTAACTAAATCTCCCCATTTAACTTCAAGTTCAGTAGAAGAGCTTAAATGAGTTCCTTTTGAAACTTGTTTAGAAACAGCATTTACTATTGCTGGGTGTGCTTGGCCAAGTATCATTGACCCATGACCGGTTCTATAATCAATATATTCATTGCCATCTATATCCCATTTTCTAGGACCCAAACCATGATCCATATAAATACGAAATGGACTTATCTTTCTAGAATCATGAGTTACTCCATCAGGAAACAATTCTTCACTTTTTTGGGAAACAGTAGCTGATTTTTTGTGTAGTTCATAAAAACGTTGATCAATTGAAGGCATTATTACTCCTAATAAACTTCAAATTTAATATATTTTGCAATTATAACACTATACTTTTATTTATTAAAAATATTTTATAATGTTTTAAGAAAATTTTTATTTAATTTTGCTACATAGCTAAATGTAGGATTTATATAATGAGTACATCTAGCCTCTAATACTTGAGCTAATAGCATATATGCATCTTCAGGTTCATAACCAAAATCATCTTCTAACCATAATATCATTTCAGATAAAGCAATTTTAAACGCATCATCAGAAGGTCTAGCTTGCCCTGTAGTCATAATATAATCTTTATTAGTAATTCTTGGCCACGTCATAGATTTAGGCTTTTTAGAAATTTGACATTCTATTAAAACCCTTCCAGATGATTCTATCCCTCCTGACCCACAAATTTCACCGTCACCTTGTATAGCATGCATATCCCCGATATGTAATAATGCTCCATCTACATTTACAGGTAAGTGAACATATGAACCAATAGTGATTTCTTGAATATCGAAATTTCCACCCCATTTACCAGCCCATCTATTGTCTTTTTTTATAGACTTTGGAGCACAACCTATAAACCCCACCATTTGTTTTACAGGTATTTTCAAATTGTCATTCCATATTATATGGTCATCAATAATTTCAACTATTTTATGATTATATTTAATACCTTTATTATGCATCCAGTTTGGTATCAAATCATTATCTCTTTTAAACTCAGTAAAGCCGATATTATCTAAATCAATATTTTTAATATGTACAGTTAGCATATCTCCAGGTTTAGCACCATGAATATAAATAGCACCAGACACAGGATTAGGACCTGTTATTCTTTTATTCAATTTATCTTTATCAGGATGATTGTTTATCCAGGGTCCTTTATTCATCTGTGTTTGAATTTGTATTTCTTCTCCAGGCTCAACAAATGCAGTTGGTTTGTTATCTGGAGTAGTTTCAAAATACAACGTATCTGTAGAAATATATTTCATAAGCCTAATCTATCCTTTAAAACATTGAATTTATTAATAATTAATTACCAAGTTGAATCTCAAATTCATCTATAGAAAATTTACCCCTAACTTCTTCTTCAAAACCCACAAAAGAAAAGCCATAACTTTCACATTTGTTTAAAACATCTTTGAGTGGGGTAGGGGATTTTGAAAGACTCCAGCTATTATGCCAATCTGAATGATTAGATGAAATATTAATCTTATCTGGAGCATTGCCCCATTGACCATCATATATTGTCAACGGAAAAGAAACATTGTGCCATCTTGTATTATTTGCATGAACCCAAAAATAACATTTTGCATTATATAAATTTAAATTATCGCCTCTAAGATAAACTGAAACATTAGAATTCTCTAAATCTAATGGAGCAGCATCAATCCAATTCCTATAAAAAATAAACGGCAAAATAGAAATTGGATTTTCTGGAGTATCTGTACTCCATCTTTTTTCATCTGTCCAAACATAGCCTGAGTTATTTACACCTCCAGATTTTGAATGTGTGGCTAAAATAAAAATATTATTTCCATTTGCAACTATACTTGCATGATAATCATATGAACACCATCCTTCTGGACCTACGTCAAATGTATTTTTCAATTATATTCTCCTTTAATATATAGGTAATCTGATATTTATAAATTATAAAAATATTTTTTTATAATTTATAGTATAATAAATTATAGTATAATAAATATGTATATATATTGGATTAATAAATTTTGACACCTATAAAATCACAAAAAGTAAATTATTTTTTATTCTCATGCATCTGTTGTCGTTCTTTTAAACATATGTTGAGGTATCTATGAAATAAATTCAAATTTAACATAAATTATTTTTATAAGACCTCAGAAAATCTGTAGGTCTTTTTTTTTGTTCGTAAATATTAAAATACCTAAAGGAGTATAAAATGAATTTTAAATCGTTCTTAAAATTTAAATTAATCTTAATGATAGTCCTTTTTACATCATTTGGGTGTAGTTTTGCAGAAAGTTTTCTACCAGAAATGGAACCTTCGTACGAAGTATGGGCTGTTGACCAATCTCCCACTGTTAGCGACGGGACTGGTGGACTACTATACATATGGGATGGGAAAGACATTTTTCTAAAGGACGCTAAAAATGCAACTCCTGAGATAATTGATCTTGCAAAGGCAGCTAAAGATGCTAATTGCGAAGCCCCAAAAAAGCCGCATATGATACTTTCCAATTTTACCACCCTGAAAGCCAGTCACATCCTTCTAGCTAATGTAGGTTCTGGTAATACTTTCTTCATAAATATTGCTAGTCGTGAGGTCGTCGGATGTGTTAATACATTAGGAGGTTTCAATGGAGCAGGTGGAACTACAAATTCCCATGCTTCAGTTGCATCACCTAATAACAAGATGGCTATAGTCGCAAATATTGGAGCAAAAGATGAATCTGGGTTCCTTCATAAAATCCAGACTAACTACACGAGTGATAATTACAATTTAGTAGAGACATTGGCCTTAGACCAATTCGCAAATGAACTAGGAACTTCAGTGGTACGTCCAATCTGTCACGAATTTACTAGTGATAGTAAATTCGCCTACGTAACTTTAGCTGGTGGAGGTTTATTAGTAGTAGACGTGGGCTCTGCAGATGGAAGCAGGCCTATGAGCGTGGCTAAAGTCTATGACCAGGCTACAGTTCCAGGCATCGGGTGTGGTGTATCTCGATTACCTTTTAACAAGATAATGACCAATGGTGAAAGTGGGGCTAAAGGAGGAGATGATTTCCTTTATACATTTGATGCTAGTAGAGCTATAGACGGAATATTCCCTGACCCAGTACAGATTGAGCTACCAGGCGAAGACACACATGGTGCGGTTACATGTACTGATCAAAAAGGAGATATATTTGCAATAACCAGTATGCGGGTAAGTAATGACGTCAATTTCGTCGACCTTCAAACCAATAAGGTCGTAGAAACTCAGTCTATGGCCACGTCATTCAGCCCTGATCCAAAGCCTGACGTTGCACACATTGTGGGCAACAAGATGTTTATTGCTTTGCGAGGTTCTAAACCTTTGTCGGCTATTGGATCCCTTGAGAATGTTAGAACACCAGGAGTAGCTGTTCTAACCATTAGCGATGATTGCAAAAGCTCCAGTTGGGAAGAGAAAGACCTCGCATCAATGGAAGACCCAGACAGGCTGATTATTCTTAAAGATGGATCAGAAGTATCAGCTTCCGACCCACACGGCTTGGAAGTGATACTAAAGTAAATTTTCAACGTTTAAATTATAATCACATGGGTCTGTATACGGCCCATGTGATTGCATCAAACAGCGTAAATATAGTTTCTGTAGATTAGTTATGCACTATTTACAAAACCACTGTTAGAATAATCGACTCACATTTCTTTTGAAATATATTGGAAGGTTAAACTAATATATTAGTTTATGATGAACCTAATATTGGGTGTTCAAATATAGAAGATAGTGCTCTATAAGCTATATATCTCATAAAAGGTTTAAAAATTTAAGGCTTAGGTGGGCAGTTAGGGGGACATAAAGGTTCAATATCTCTAGTGCTTCCTGGAGAAATATATAATGCTTTTGCTTTAGCAAATGCTATACTCCAACCCCATTCTTCAGGATCATATATAGATATTGAAAATTCATAATTAGATCCCAAAAAATTATTTTTATGGTTTAAAGTAAAATTTTGACCAGGACGCAATTCAAAAACTTGGCTTTCTCTAACAGAATTATTTTCTTTTATTTTAAATTTAACTTTAATTGGGCCACCGATGCCCGCAAATAATACTTGCCAATCCTCTGAAATATTTATTTGTTCTAGAGTGGTGTCTCCCCAGCCATATTCGCTATATAAAATATCTTTATCATCAATACCTAATTGTTCTGGATAAACTATTGCTTTAGAATCTAAATCTTTATCTTTAATTCCATCATATAATAAGACACCCAAATCATTATCATTAAATGGATTTTCAGATCCACTGATCATCCAACCCATTGCATCAGGTAATCCTCTAGCTCTGTTCCAGTCCATTCCAAAACTTTTACTTTCCCATCCTTCTGTAGGATTACGATAAATATTTGCAAATTGTTTAACTATTTCTTCATTAAAAATAGCAGGTATATAAACAGTAGAAGGCTGTTTAATTAACGAAAAAGCAATATGAGATGATCCCAGTTTACTACCAACCATCTCTTCCAACGAAGGAACATACATATAACCTAATATGTCTCCTTTATTAACAAATTGACCATTTTTTACAATTATAAAATTTTTGTAAAAATCTTTTGATTTACCTGCAAGTTCAGGTATCATATATGGCTCCATTTGATACATGAACTCTACTACATTTCCATTATGAGTCGCAATTTGTAAAGTAAAACCATATGCCACATGCCACCATGGAGGATTAGCATTTTTATGTTCAACAATATTATAAGTAGCTTTTGATGGAATACTTATATATCCGTCAGCAACAGCATATATAGGTGGATAATCGGAAGGCTGATTAGCATTTAGCCATCTCTGATCAGTATTTGAAAAATATACTTGCGCATCATTATGTGGCTTCGGACTTCGTGAACCTACAAAAGGATGACCAGCAATTATATCTTTAAAATCCACAAAAAACCTATCACTTTTATTTGTAGCAAAATCACTTAATTCAGGAAGAGAATATTTAGTATTAGATTTTTGATAAGATTTTTTAATACTATTTTGTTCTTTATTTTCTGATTTTTTGGAATTATCTACTTCTTTATTAATACCTGAAATTTTAATCTTTTCATTTTCTTTATCAGGCTTAGTAGTAGCAGTAATAGAATTAGAATTAGAAATTTCAATGTCAGAATTTGGATCGTCTGAACCACAAGCTATTAATAATAAAATTAGTATATATAAATAAAAATATTTCATTTAGTTTATTATATAACAGTTATATTATTAACAAAATATAATCTATTTAGTAATAGTCAAAACTCTCTTGGGATTATTTACTAATATATCTTGTATAGATGATTCTTCTATACCTCTTTCCCTCATTCTAGGTACTATATTAGCTAATATGTACCCATATCCATGACCGCCATATTTCATTAGTTTATGTTTATATCCTAAATCATGTGCAATTAATATTTGTTCTCCATATCCATCTGCAATTAAACTAGCAATCTGATCCATTCTCATCGCATCATTTGGTAAGTCAAAATCAGTATCATATTCATAGTATGATCGTTCTTCTCCTACCATATCCCATTCAATGTAACAGCCTTTATCAGCTAATTCTTTAAAATCATCTAAATCTTTAAGTCTTCCATCCAGGTGTCCAATAATTATTTTAGATGTATCCGCGCCATTTTCCAAAAGAGTATTTAAATTATCTAATGGTGCTGTAACATCTCGTCCAGGATGAACTAATACGGGAAAGCCTGTATGAGCTTGAGCTTGAGCTGAACCACGTAATACTTTCAATTCATTATCATCTATAGGGAATCCACAACCTATTTCTCCTATTATCCCAGCACGTATTCCAGTATTATCAACTCCATTAATTAAATCATCTATTATTTTTTCAGTTATAGAATCTTCAGTCATATCATCCATATCTTTAGGATGAGTTATAGAAACATAATATGATGCTCCCATTACAATATTCACACCAGTTTGACGTGAAATCCTAGCTAATCCAATAGGATCTCTACCTACCCCTATACTACCTGCGTCAACTAATGTACCTCCTCCAAACTGTTTATATATCATAACTTCGTCAATAGCTGTATTAATATCGGGTAGTTGGAAATCTTCAAAATTATACAGTACATCGTTATAATGCCTAGAATATGCAAAAGTTTTTAAAGAAGGTTTTTGAAAAGTTAAATCTTTAAGCGTAGCTTCTGATGGAACAGGAAATATAGCATTAGCATATGATAAAATATGTTCATGAGTTAATGTTGGACCTAATTCATCAGGTAAAATTAGCCCTTTAACACACTGAATTTTTCCTCTTCTAGATAATTCTTTAGACATTATTTAACCATGTATATGAATATATTTTCAAATAACAAACAATTTAAGTTAATATTCGTTTGACTTAAAAATAATTTATACATACTATAATGTCAAATTAATTTATTTTTACTACAAATCCTTAAACAAAAATATTTATGAATTCTCAGACACATAATAATGATGTAATTGTTATAGGTGGAGGAATAATAGGAATATGTGCTAGTTATTATCTTCAGAAATCAGGAAAAAAAGTCGTACTTCTAGAGCAAAACCAAGTAGGTACAGGTAGTTCATACGGTAATACAGGCTGGATTGTTCCATCTCATTCTATTCCAATTAAATCGCCTGGAACATTACAAACCTTAAAATGGTTATTAAATCCCAAAAGCCCTTTTTATATTAAACCAACATTTAATATAGATTTATGGGATTGGTTAATTAAATTCCGAAAATATTCATCCTCATCTAATATCGAGAACAGAATAAGTCTATCAACAAAATTAAGTCAAGAAAGTTTAAATTTATATAAAGAAATAATCCAATCAGAAAATATTCATTGTGAATTTGAACAAAAAGGGATAATTCAACTCCATAATGATGAAAGATCATTTGAAGAAGGTGTTAAAGATGCTGAACTATTAAGACTCAATGGTATTAAATCTAATATTTTGATCCAAAAAGAATTAAAACTAATAGAACCATCTATTAAATCAAATATATATGGGGGAATTCATTTTATAAATGATGCCTATCTAAATCCTTTTACAACTGTAAGCAGTTTAGCTAATATATTTATAAAAAATGGAGGGATAATATATCCTAATACACAAGTTGAAGATTTACACATTAATGGTAATAAAATCACTTCTATATCCACCAATAAAGGTATATATACATCTAAATATATCGTATTAGCAACAGGTGCCTGGTCTTCTAAATTAATGAAGAAAATAGGCGTTAACTTACCGATACAACCTGCAAAAGGATACAGCATATCTTTTAAAAATACTAAGAATACTCCTACTAGACCATTAATTTTATCAGAAACTCGTGTAGGAATTAGTCCATTTAATAATTATTTCAGGGCAGCAGGAACACTCGAATTATCTGGATTAAATTTAAAAATAGCACCTAAAAGAATTGAATCTATAAAAAAAGCGATACATTCATATATAGATATCGATTTAAAAAATTCCTCTGAAGATATTTGGTGTGGAATGAGACCTTTATCTCCTGATGGATTACCACTTATTGGATTAACATCAAAAATTGATAATTTAATGATTTCTACAGGACATTCAACTACTGGAGTAACTTTAGCCGCTGTTACTGGAAAAATAATTCAGCAATTAATCGACAGCCAAAAACCACTAATTGATATAGAAAAACTTTCTCCTAATAGATTTATATAATTTGTTATTTAACACCTCAAATAATGTAATTAATACTTCAATATGCATATTATGGTACTATGTAAAAAATTAATGGAGTTAAACTATTTTGAATTTTATTATAAGTGAACAAGAAAACCTTGGGCTTTTTTCAGACACAAGTAGAAAAGAACATTTAAATAGAATTACTCGACTCCGTGCGGAAATGGATAGATGTGACGTAGACGGAATGTTTTTAACACAAGAAACAAACGTTAGATACACAACTGGAATGATGGACGTTGCGTGGCCAATACAATCTTATTTTTACACAACTTTTATACCTCGCTCTGCAGAAAAACCTGTAGCAATTTTTGTTCCAAATGGAGGTCATATACAAACGCAAGCTACATGGGTAAAAACTATTATACGATGGAATTTTCCTGTTGGTTTTTACATGGGAAAAGTTGGAGACTCTTTAATAGAATCATTATCTTTTTGGATTAATAAACTAGGTTTAAAAAACGCAAAAATTGCTACTGAGATGAGTGCCCATTTTAGAATAGGACTTTCTGTAGAAATATTAGACAAAATGAGAGATGCACTTCCCGATATAACATGGACAGATTGTGGAACAATAATGTGGCCTGTAAGGAGTATAAAATCTGATGAAGAAATCAAGAGGTTGAAAGAATCAACCAGAATTACATGCTCAGGAATAAAAGCTGGTTTTGAATCTATAAAAGAAGGTTCGTCTGAAAGAGATTTAGCTAATACTATTGCTTCCACAATGCATTCAGAAGGAGGAAGCGACATTAAGTTTATTTCAGTATATGCAGGCCCAGAAAGAGCTCTATGGGCTGACGCAACTCCTCGTAGGGAAATGAAAATTAAAAAAGGGAGCTTGATCCAATTTGACGGAGGGTGTACATATGATGGATATCACACAGATATTAAAAGATTTGCATGCTTAGGAGAACCTACAAAAGAACAATATAAATTTTATGAAATAGCTAAAAAAAGTGAACAGGCTGCCATTAATGCAGTAGTACCTGGAGCTACCTACGGAGATGTATACGAAGCATCGCAAAACGCTATAAGAGAAGCAGGTTATCCAGAATTTGTAACTAATTCACAAGCAATGAATTGGACAAGTATAGGTCACAATATTGGTCTAGACCTTCATGAATTACCTGGTATTTCAAAAGATAATAAAGAAATATTAAAAACTAATCAAGTCATATGCATCGAACCATTTTTTTACCAAAATGGAGGATTTCCAATTTGGACTGTATCCAACAAATATGGCCTTGAAGACCAAATTCTAATAACTGAAACAGGTTATGAAATACTTTCTCCAGATGAATTTATAACTAGAGATATATGGATTATCTAAATAATATAAATACTTAATTTGTTAATTTATCTAACATTGATATTGGAGATGCTGTTAACAAACCAGCATCAACAGGCAATGTAACTCCACTAATCCATCGAGCTTCATCAGATGAAAGAAATAAGGCAGCCCAAGCAACATCCCATGCCGTACCTTCTGTTTGTAATGGAGCAGCTTTTCGTCTCAAATCTCGCAATTTATTATCAACTCTATCTGCAACCATGGAGGTGTAAACATGTCCAGGAGCAATACAATTAACCCTGATTCCATCTGCACCATGGTCATGACACATCTGTTGTGTTAAAGCGATTACGCCAGCCTTTGATAAAGCGTAAGGAATTGCTGGGCCAAAACCTCCAGAGCGTATAGCTACAAAAGACGACATGTTCAGTATTGAACCTCCTCCATTTTTAATCATAGAAGGTATGGCAAACTTAGACATATAAACCATACTTTTTAAGTTGGCATCCATTACTCTTTCGTATTCGTTTTCATCTATATCAACTACAGAACCTGAACTACCAACTCCTACATTATTAATGAGTACATCTAAGCTTCCATATTTAGTAATCACATTTTTAATTACTTTTTCACATTCTGATGATTTAGATACATCAGCTAAACATAAAGATGCTATACCATCTTTATCCAATATCGTACTCACTGTACGTTCACCTCTATCTTTATCTGAATCCACTACAAGAACATTTGCTTCTTGGCTTGCAAACAAAATGGAAATTACTTGACCTATACCATAACCAGTCTCTCTAGAACCAGCTCCAGTTACAACTACATTTTTACCAGTAAGTCTATTTCCTTTTAAATTTTCCATGTGTTAAGTTTAATCACAATAATAAAAAACAAAAAAACTAATTATTTCCAGTGCCAAAGTTCCCATTCTGCATTACCTTGAGCATCTACATCCCAATCATAAACAATTGTAGCTCCATTTAACTTAGAAAGAGAAGGAGCGGACGACTGAATATAAACAACACCTTTAAATGTAGTCCCTCCATCTTCTGTAAAACGACCAATACCAGTAGCTCTAAATGTAGCTACGCCATCAGCAACAATAAATATACCAGAATTTGGACATTCTCCATGAATAATCCCATCTGGACCCATTTCAGCAGTATAAGTAGCCATAGAATTAATTATTTCTACTCCAGCTAAAGTACCTTGTCCACTTATAGCTGAAACTTCAAATACTGGATTATTACCATTTGCAGATAAAGTTTTTGCTGTAGTTACTGCCTTAATTGATCCAATTTTTTCTGCTTGTGACATATTTTAACTCCTATATAATTTATTTATAATTTCTTAATACATACAACTATAACATTCTATATATGCTTTTATAAACAAAAATAAATTGGATTAAATTGAGATTAGCTAAGTTTTATTTTTATTAACTTTAAAAATGTAAATAACTAGGATTGTTAAGATAAATATTAATATACCTGAAAAAATTAATACACTAGTTGATAAATTAAATCTACTTTCATGATTCTCTACTTTTTTTAATTGTTCTGCTATTGTTTCCTGCATCTGAGTAGATGAATTTATTTTTTTGCCTGATAAATTCTCTTTATTTTCATATGTAGGTTTAATATACCATTGCCTTTGCTCAGGTGAATTGAAGTATTTAGTATCACCTGAGGCATATATGGATGAAAAAATTTCTTTAGAACCTACAGAGAATACATATCTTAATAATCCATTAGATTTAAGCGTGACTTTAACTTTAATATCATTTTCCATTATCTCTTGATGAGAAATTACTCTTATTAAATTCATCTGACTATAAGGTTCATAAAATGTACTAGGTGGTGAATTAGCTTTATATATTTCTTCAATTGACTTAATATTCTGATTTTCAGAGTTATCTATTTTAGTTATAGTTAGTTCAGGCAGATAATTTTGTGTTAACTGGTTTTCAGGTTCACGATCTGGAATTAAGATACTAAATTTTAAAATATTGTCAGAAAAACTATTAAGATTAAATATTATTTCTTCATTATCTGATTCAAACTCACCATAAAATGCATGTGAAACAGATGCATCACTTAAATCAATAACAGTTTCTTGATTAGATGACTTAATTATTTCAAATGGTTGGTGTGCATATAATTTATTTATCTGTGAAATAAACAATAATAATACTAACAAAATTATATATATATAGTTATAGAAGTTTAATTTTTCTTTTATAATGTTGTACCCCTATCAATTTAATTTTAGAAATTTCCGAAATTATTAATGTGTTGCATGAGAAATAAAAATTTTTTTACTTAGTAACCTCTTGTATCATTTTAACTGCAAACATCGATAAAAGAGATTTAAAAGTCCATGATTTACCCCAACTATAACTTAATGAATCTTTTAATTGCATTGGAAAAATTGATGGTTTAGGTAAATAATTCATAATTTTATCTCTGCCATAATAAGACTTAGCAGATTTTTCATCAATATAAAAAGTAGGTGACTGAGTCAACACAGAAATATCGTTAATTTCATGAAGAAATTCAAAAATATCACGCAATTCATTAATAACTTTTTTTACTTCAACCAATGGTTCAGCATAGTTTTTAAAATAATCTATTGAATAGGGTAGAGGAAAATCAAGTAATTGACTTTCTATATCCTTTAAATTGAACACCAAACCCGGGTAATATTTACCCATAAATGCCCCAAAATCTTTATGATACTTTAATTGTGAATATTCTATATAATCCTCAAAAATTAAATCAGGACTTCTACCAACCAATTCTCCTTTTTGATTTCTTACTAAAGTCCCTAATAATCTTTTCATTTGATTATTATAATCTCCCAAACCACTATCATTAGATTTAGTTAAATCAGGATATCTTTCTTTATCAACAACAATTGGTTTACCAACATTTATTAATCTTTTTTGCCAAAATTTTTCAAAAAAATATTCATTTTGATATGGAGTTATACTTAAGACAGGAGATTTTGAGCTTAAATCATCAGTTGGCATCCATCTTGAAGCAGTAATATAGCTTTTTACTTTATGGCTAAACAAACCTAAATCACCATATTTATTATAGAAATTTAATATTTCATTTTTATCCTCTAAATTTATATTTAATAAATCATTCAATTCTATTTTTAATGGATTATCTAAAATATACTTTTGTAAACATGTATCAATAATAGGTGAATATTGAGTTAATTTTGAATCTTTAGATGCCTTAATGTAATCAACATTTACTGAATCAATGACCCTCTCTTCAATAATGTAATTAGTTGCCTTTGTCCAGATTAAATTAGACGTATCTGAAATATTATGTATATACATAATTCTCCCTAGCTTTTTCTATCCTAAATTTTCCCACCATATAAGTTCATTCTTACCTGTATGGGGCTTAGCACAATTAGCAATACCCACGATATCTTTCAAACCATTAGAATTCACATCAACAGCTAATATTTGATGAGCCTCATTCCAATCATCTTTTATTATTTTCATATCCCAAGCATCTTTAGGATTACCATTATGCTTAAAAACTGCAATACCTCCAGATTTCATAGTTAAAGAAGGGCCTAAAGCTGAAGCTATAACTTCTATATTGCCGTCATTATCCAAATCAGTAGCAATCGCTTCAAAACCAGAGAAACCTTCACAAATGGTGTGTTTAACCCATCGTTTTTCAAAATTTAAATCTCCAGGATTCTCATACCAAACAATTTTCTCTTGTGACATAAAATTTAATTCAGCTTTATTTTTTAAATGGGTATCTTTTAAAGACCTTATATCATGAAGAGAAAGACTACCTGTCATCAAAATATCCATATTACCATTGTTATTTAAATCCACGGCATGTCCATGTTTTGGCCCATTAAACACGTCAATTATATGTTTTTCCCAACGATTTTTATTTGAATTACCAAGATTTTTATAAATAATTACTTCTCCATTACCAGTAGAACAACCCAATAAATCTAAAAATCCATTGTTTGTGAAATCAGAAAATTCTACAGTTTTTGTATTAGGAATATTTTCTTCAATTAAATATTGAGTCCAAGATGTTCCAGATCTTTCAAACCAAGAATATTTATTCCCACCATGAACATAAGCTGATGCAGCTACTTCAAGCTTACCATCATTATTTATATCACCAACAGCTACATCATACGCACTAGGAAATTCTCGGTCACTAATATAATGATAATTCCAAGATTTCTTATCACGTGGATCACCATTATATTCAAACCAAAGTATACTTCCATTGATATTATCTACAAAAACAACTTCAGGTTTCCCATCATTATTTATATCACCAACAGTGTGCCTTTCAAGCCATTGCCCTGTTTGCTCATGAATCACATGTTTAGTAAATGTACCGTTTCCATCATTTTCGTACCAATACAAGCCAATATTTGTATCAACTGCAATAATATCTAAAGACCCATTTCCTGTTAGATCTACTGTAGAAATTCCAAATACATACATAAAATTATCATCAATTAAATGTTCTTTAAAATTCAAATTTTTTACCAAATTTTCTCCTCAAATTAATATAATAATTAAGTATTATTAAATCTAACATCATTTATGAATTAATTGTTTAAATAATTAATTTGTAACTCATATATGTAGCCATCGATATCATTACTAAATTCTCAATAAGGGTAATATATGTAATTGGTAAATTTATAGAAGAACCTAAACATGCACACTGAATTTCTTCTTTATTCTGTAATACTTTTATTACTCCAATTGATTGAGAAATCATAAAAGCTAATGTGAACATATTAACTGCAACCAATAGAGTATTAGTTAAATATGCTACACCTAATAATAACTCTATAAAAGGATAAGATATTGCAAATCCAGGTATAATTTTTGCTAAAATATCATATTTTAAAAAAGTTATACTAAATCCCTTTACATTGAGTAATTTTAAAAAAGAAAATACTATAAAGAATATTCCCATATAAGTTGTAAACCAATTATCCCAATCAAATTTGCCATATGCAGATTGTAAAGATAAAGATGTAATTGTAACAATCATTAATGCCAATAATATAGGTCTTCTTGAATCTAAATAACTAATTGATTTTAATAAAATATTTGGCTCATTAATTATAATACTGTAATTACCTAGAGTTGAAAGTATCGAATCTATTTGATTTATATTAAATTCTTGGTTTAAACCAATTGTCAATTCACTAGTTTCTAGTACTACTTCAGCAGACACAATATTCGGATGGTCATTTAAACCTTTTTGAATTGTATTTGCACATCCTTGACAGGTCATTCCACGTATTTTAAATTTTGAAATATACATATTGGTATCCATAAAATAATTATATTTTATATTAAGTTAATATACATAGATGTATTAACTAATTTTTTTTTCAAATCTTACGTATATATGTGACTGCCCAAATATTTTAACCCAGTATCGCAATTTAAAGTTACTACTTTTTTACCTGGTCCAATTTCTTTAGCTATCTCAATAGCTGCACAAATATTTAAACCAGTAGAACCTCCTCCAAACAAACCTTCCTCTCTAGCTAGTAATCTACACATATCAAAAGCCTTATCTTGGTCAACAGATTTAACACTATCTAATTTATCTTTATCAAGAAATGGGGGGGCAAATCCAAGACCAATTCCTTCTACTTTATGAGCCCCTCCTTTTCCAGTTGTTAAAAAAGGAGATTGTGAAGGCTCTAACGCGATTAATTTTGGCTTCACTCCTGAAATTACTATTCCATTATAAGTACCCATTAATGCTCCACCTGTACCAACTGCTGAACACAAAACATCTATTTTACCTACTTGATCAACTATTTCTTTTCCTAAACCTTCATAACCTTTTATCACATCAGAAGAACCAAACTGATCTGCATAAAAGGTTTGAGGCTCTTTAGCTAATTCAGAGGCTTTTATTTTCATTTTTTGAATCAAATCTGGTGTAATATTTCCATTTTTACTTTTAATTACAACTAAATCTGCCCCAAAAGCCTCAATAGACTGATGTTTTATTTTTGAAAATGCATCAGAAGTTACAGCAGTAAATTTTAAATCTAGAACAGAACAAACAAAAGCCAAAGAAGTTCCTGTACTTCCTCCTGTATATTCAACAACTCTCTCTCCAGTTTTAACATCACCTCTTTTTATTGCATTCTCTAATACAGATACAGCCATACGATCTTTATAAGATCCAGTAGGGTTTTGTCCTTCTAATTTAACCCAAACCTCTGCTGAATCATGTGGTACTATCTTATTTAATTTAACTATAGGGGTACCACCAACAGCATCTAATAAATTAATCTTGTCATACATATTTACACTTTTAACTATTATTGATAATTGTTTCTATATAACAATATGCATAAAACAATGTCAATTAATATTAATTTTGATATATTATCAACACTATATGAATTATTAAATTTTAAAATGATATATACTTACTTAACTTTTACTGGATATTTACTTTTAATGGTTGGCACTCCAGGACCCGCAAATTTATTAGTTATGCTTGCAGCGTCACAAAATGGTATGAAATCATCTATTGGTTTTATTTTTGGTTTAATTTTTGGAACAATAGCTTTAAATATACTTATCGGACTGGGATTTAACTTAATCTTATCTAACTCACAAATATTACATGAGTTTTTCAAATATTTAAGTTCTATCTATATGATTTATTTAGCAATTCGTTCTTGGAATTCAAAGACTGCTCAAAATAATCTTTCAAAGAAACCAAATCAATTTAAATTTGTAAATGGCTTAGCTGTACCTCCATTAAACCCAAAAGCTTGGGTTATGAGTACTGTAGCTTGGACTAATTTTGCTCCAGCCTTCGGTACTATTGAAATACAGCTTTTTATAATTGTATTCGGGTTTGCCATTAGTCAATTAGTTCTGCATACAGGTTGGAGTTTATTTGGAAGTATTATTGGAAAAACAATACCAAATAATCAAATTTTAACAAGGTTAATGATTATATTGACAATAATTATAGTCATTTGGGCTGTTACTTTATAAAGAATTCCCAAAGCAAAACTCTTGAAGAAATCAGCAACCATAAAAGCCCTAAAATAGCTGATGGTATTCCATACTTTTTACCCATTACAGTAGCTATTGTTGGAACACCTAATAAACAAAATGTTATTGCAGCAAAAAGTTGTGATGCATATAAGACATTTATTACTGTCCATATTAACATGATTATCAGTATTAATTTCATGATATGCTTTTTGAATAATATAATTGCTGTTTGCATTTTATTTTTCTAACTTAATAGTATCTAACTTTAATTTTGGTTTTCTAAATCGATAATATCTTTGTGTAACTATTCAATTTTACTCAATTATATAGTATAAATATTAAATTCATATTACTCAGCTATTTACTTCTCATAGTAATTAACATAAATTGTTAACTACTCGCTCAGCTACCATTGCAACTGGCAAATTCGTATTACCTCTTGGAACAGTAGGTATTATAGAAGCATCAATTACATATAAATTATCTAAACCATGTAC
>MDTE01155929.1_pt1 | contig 32812 bp, 30 predicted proteins | sample 811231 | NCBI WGS metagenome assembly MDTE01 (sample SAMN05326651, study PRJNA326480) | marine metagenome | isolation source: seawater | place: Indian Ocean: Red Sea | collected 2010
TAATTATATCAATGCCTGTAATCATTTCGGTAATAGCGTGTTCTACCTGTAGGCGGGTATTCATCTCAAGGAAGTAGAAATTCTGGTATGAATCGACTATGAATTCTACGGTTCCTGCCCCCCTATATCCGATATGGTTAGCTAATGTAAGGGCTGCTGACAGTATATCTTCGCGTAGGTTTTGAGTTAGTTTTAGTGTAGGGGTTTCTTCCACAACTTTCTGGTTACGTCTTTGCACAGAGCAGTCGCGTTCAAAGAGGTGGATGGCATTGCCGTGGCTGTCTCCAAGAATTTGGACTTCAATATGAGCAGAAGATGGAAGGTATTTTTCAAAGTATACTTCCGCGTTACCGAAAGACGATTGTGCTAGGGATCGCGACTTGCGTAGGGCCTCATGCAGTTCGTCAATATCATTTGCCACGCTCATCCCTATGCCCCCCCCACCTCCAGACGCCTTTACCATGATTGGGAAGCCTATATGTTCGGCCAATTGAGTGGCAGCGTTGTCTTGAACTGCTCCCTCTGATCCTGGGATCACGGGAACTCCTGCTTCAATGGCTATTTGTCGTGCTTTGATCTTATTACCCATTTGTTCAATTACCGAGGCAGTTGGTCCGATGAACGATATCCCTAATTGTTCGCATCGTTCCACGAATTCAGAATTCTCAGAAAGGAATCCGTAGCCTGGATGAATAGCATCAACTCCTTGTGCAACTGCTAATTTGAGCAAACTTTCTTGATTTAAGTAGCTTTGGCTAGCTTCTGCTTCTCCGATTTCGAAGGCTTCATCAGCTAGGCGCGTGTGTAAAGCGTCTTTATCTGCCGAAGAATAAACAGCGAGCGATGGTATGCCTAATTTTTTGCAGGTCGCTATGATTCTGCAGGCTATTTCGCCTCGATTTGCTATAAGGATTTTATTAAACATATTGCTTTATTCTAGCTTATCAGGATGCTTTTTCCGAGTTTAGTGTAGATTTAGACTCCCAATTTTCAAGGTGATGTGTAAACGCAACAGACTTCAACCCTCGATCAATTACGAACTGTAGATAATTGGTGAGGATATAGGCAAGCTCTTTGTGTGTTTCACTGGGCATTTTCATTTTTTGTGCACCAAGAGTTTCTGCTTGTAATAGATATCTTAGCGCTTTGATACTAGTTTCAGATACGATTATAGACGTGAATTTGTTCTTGCAATCGCGGCATAGGATTCCCCCGGCTTCAAAGCTGAAGTAGATGGACAGCCTATTAGGTAGTGTTCGGCAGTACAGGCAGACGTCTAGTTCGGGTTGGTATCCGGAAATAGTTAGTAATTGCAATTCGAAGAATCGTAATTGGGTTTCTGCGTTTTGAACAGTCTGGATTTGCTTGAGTTCACTGCATCCTAAATCAAATAGGTCGATGTTTTCGACGCCTTCGAGCGTGAACGCGTCAAGGCATTCAGCTATGTAAGATCCCGAAACAATTGCTTCGAAATTAGTTGATGTAGTATAGAACGCATCCAGAACATCAGCCTCAGTGATGAGCGGCAAATTACGACCTTGCCTTAACAAAATACTTACCCGGTTTAAAGGCTCAAGGTAGCCGGCGAGGCGGCTATTTATTTTTCGGACGCCTTTAGCATATGCTTGCACTTTGCCGTAATTTTTGGTGTATAACGTGATCAGGCGGTCAGTTTCCCCTACGTTTGAGTGCTTCAACACTAGCGCCTCAGTAGAGTACGTTGAGTTTATTTGCATTAGAGGGTCTGTCGCCCTTCAAAAGCTTGAGACAGTGTTGAAGAATCTGCATATTCTAGATCGCTGCCCATCGGGAGTCCTTTCGCCAATCTCGTTACTATTACAGAGGATCCCGCTAAAAGCCCTTTGATGTACATCGCAGTAGCTTCTCCTTCGAGGTTGGGATTCGTTGCAATAATTAATTCTTGAGGAGTAAGGGTGCTTATTCTGGACAACAATTCTTCAAGTCGCAAATCACTGGGTCCTACATTGTTAATTGGAGAGATTGCCCCATGGAGAACGTGATACAGACCTGAGTATGCCTCTGTCTTTTCAAGGGCTAATACGTCCAGTGGTTCTTCTACCACACACAGTCTTGAATTATCCCTAGAGGAATCTGAGCATATGCCACACGGGTTTACTTCCGTGATGTTCTGACAACTTTCGCAAAAGTCTATCTTTTCCTTGACATTGCGTATGGCTTCTGAGAGGGCATACGCTTCATCTTCATCCATTCGGATTAAATGATAGGTCAGGCGTTGAGCTGATTTTGGGCCAATACCTGGTAATCGATTAAACGCTTGAATTAATCGACTTACTGATAGAGCACCAGGCAAAAATTGCGAGGGTTCCATAATTCGCTTGTTACTCCTTAGTTGGGTCGCTTAGGAAAGTCCTGGTAGGTTTAAGCCTCCAGTGAGCGAACTCATCTTTTCGTTGGCCATATTCTGGGCCATGGTGAGAGCTTCATTGACTCCAGCCAGTACTAGATCTTCTAACATATCTGACTCGTCAGGTTCTATAACGTCTTTGTTAATCTTTATGGACTGTATAGTCATATCGCCTGTGGCAACAACAGTCACCATGCCTCCGCCTACAGATGCTTCAACTGTCGCGGTTTCAAGATCTTTTTTCGCTTGTTCTAGGCGCGCCTGTAGTTGTTGGGCTTGCTTCAGCAAGTTTTTGTTCATGAATTTACTCCTTCTTGTTTCGTTGTTGTTTCGCTCACCACATGACCTCCAAGTTGCTGGGCCAGTGAAATCAGATGGCCTTCGCTGGTATGTTGAGTTTCTGGTTGAAGTTCTTCCTGAGTGACGGCCTTTACTTTGGAGACACCGAATAGTCTACTAGTAGCTTCCTCTAATTTAACTCGAGTTGCGGGATCGTCGAGTTCATTCAACAGCCAGTCGCGATTTGACGAATATTTATAAATGAGCACCAGTTCGTTATTTATGATCTGCTGATTTTGGGAAGTTCTAAGCAGCCCACCAAGGTCGACCGACTTCTTTTTCCCTTTCTGTCCTTTGAATTCATCTGTCAACAAATTCCATAGTTCAGTTAATGCTTGAGGGGGGGGGATCTGTTCTGCAATAGTTGATGATGGGGTCTCTTCAGGCAGGGGAGGTGACGTCGATTTAGTTTCTGACAGCAAGGTATTAGCTGTTGTGGATTTGTCAGCAGGATTAGCCGAGCTGACATTGGTTTGGTTTATAGGCACAAATCCAGATTTTTCAGGGAAAGCAACTTTAGTCGAATAGGCAGGCTCTGAATTTAGAGTGGCACTAACTAATGCTAATTCGAGTCCTAAAGTAGGGAAATCTTCGTATTGTTCATTGATAGCAGTAGTGAAGATCCTTAACAGGGTGTGTATTGCAGATAAAGGATGACTGTTTACTATTGATGTCATTCTGGTAATTTCTGTTTCAGAATACATTTCCCTTGAGTTGACGCCTGAACTCATTTTCATCAGGGTGCGTAGATAATTAACTAGGGACCTTTCGTATCGGTTTATGTCGCGCCCTTGGGCATGGGCCTCCTGAATCAACTGTAATCCGCTGGCTATATCCCCATTCAAGGCGCTTGATGCTAAGTCTAGGGCGGACATATCGGTTCCTATGCTTAGCCCCGATGAGATATTGTCTGCATTGAGGTGATTCCCAAGCGTGAGATGAGCTTGTTCTAGCAAGTTTTCAGCGTCTCTGAGGCTACCAGAAGAGGATTGAGCTATCTTTTCCAGCGCGGTGCTTTCTGCTTCAATATTCTCGGCGTCACAAATTACCTGCAGCCTGCTTACTATACTGGAGGTGCTTAGGGGCACAAGCGAGAACTGTTGGCACCGAGAGGTGATAGTTATCGGCATAGCTTCTGGGTCCGTGGTGGCTAGGATTAGTAATGCGTGTGGAGGAGGTTCTTCCAATGTTTTCAAAAGAGCGTCTGAGGCAAAGGAGGTTAATTGATGTACTTCATCAATTATGTACGTCTTGAACTGTCCTTGCGTGGGGGCGTAGTGCATTTTTTCAATCACATCTTTTATATCGGCGATTCCCCGGTTGCTCGCTGCATCAATTTCTATGATGTCTAATGACTTTCCATCTAGTGCGGCTATGCAAAGATGGCACTGATCGCAGGGCTCGCCTTCCTGTGGGGCCAAACAGTTGACGGCTTTTGCTAGTATTCGGGCTGTACTGGTTTTTCCGGTCCCTCTTGGTCCATGAAAAAGATAGGCATGTGAGACGCGAGACATGGCAACAGCATTGCGTAGCGTAGTAGTCACTAACTCTTGTCCCACTACATCACGGAATAAGGAAGGTCGCCATTTTCTGTATAAGACTTCAGTAGTCATAAGATGCCTCGGGATCCGAGGTCGTTGAGTATAGATTGCTGCAGGCGCCACATTGTTTGTTGATCGACGTCTTCGGCATGGTCATATCCAAAGAGATGAAGGATTCCATGTATGATCAGTAGCGCTATTTCGTCTTTAGGTGCTATGTCATGGTCTTTCGCTTGATCAACTGCCCTTTCATAAGAGAGGACGACCTCGCCCATATGAAGATAGTCTTCATCTCCTTCAGTTATGTTGCTTGCTGTTACGAAGTCTGAATCTGGTTGCTCCAACCCCCAGCCACCTTCTTTAGGGAATGGAACCAAGAACGGAAATGCTAGAACGTCGGTTGGGAAATCTTCGCCTAAGTGGTCTAGATTCAACCGGTGAAGAGTTTCATCGTTTGCTACGACTAGATTTAATTCGTAGTTCGCTACATGTTCGATTTGGAAATGAGATTCAGTAGAGGCACTATCTTTTAAAGATTCCTGAGAAGCCGTGGTGATTTGAGCAATTTCACCGAGCCAGATATTATCAAGCAAGGATGAGTATTCAGGGAGTATATGTGACTCAATCTTCCATTTGGCCAAGTCTCATCACCATCGGTTAGCTGGATAATCTTGGCTGATCATAGCACAGAGTAAGGTTGCATTTATAGGTTAATGCTGGTTAATTGTGACCTCTGGTTTGAATATTACCTATCCTTGAATTGACCCTGCCTTGCCTACGTGGTACCATCTGATCAATGTTTGACATCAACTACTACACATTAAACGCGGACAAAGCTTGTCAATAATCACTCGTAATCAAGGGCTCCCTTCATGATGTCGCCGCCTTTCAAATCCCTCTCAATTTTGGCGGAAGCTGTCGCGAGTTGCCAAAGCTGCCCACTTGGCGTGTCTCGGTCTCATTCGGTCCCAGGGGATGGATCTTCGGACGCAAGGTTGTTTTTCTTGGGTGAGGCTCCGGGGTACAATGAAGACCAACAAGGTGTTCCATTTGTAGGTGCTGCGGGTAAACTTCTAGATTCGCTTCTGGACAGTATTTCACTAACAAGATCAGAGATTTTCATCACTAATATGGTTAAGTGTAGACCTCCTGATAACCGCGACCCCATGCCAGAAGAGATAAACTCCTGCTCTGAATACCTTGAATCACAGATTGCGATTGTCTCGCCGCAAATCATAGTCACGCTAGGAAGGCATGCTTTTGGTCGGTTTTTCCCTGGAGAAAGCATTATGAAAGCGAGAGGGAAGATTAGGGACTATGGTGAGCTGAAGATTTTCCCGTTGTTGCATCCTGCTGCAGCATTGTATAGGCGAGAACTAAAGGATGTTTTAGCAGAAGATTTTCTTACTTTGCGCAATTTGCTCAATGATTATGGCGATTCGCAACATGTTTCCAGTAATGACTCCACAGAAGATGAGCCCGAGCAATTAACGATGTTTTGAGTTGCAGATTAATCTGCAACCGCAAATAGTAAATATAGAGTAATTATGAAAGGAAAAGTTGAATTTAAGATGCAAGGTGATATTCAAGAATTAACCGTCGCGCCTCTAGGTGGGATCGGGGAAATTGGTCGCAATATGAGCGTGATTGGTTATGGTGATGACTGGTTAATAATTGATAGTGGTGTGCTTTTTCCTGGGGAACAATACCTTGGAGTGGACTTCATTATCCCAGATTTTTCGTATGTAGCTGAAAACATTCATAGGATTAAGGCAGTACTGATAACTCATGGGCATGAAGATCATATCGGGGCAATTCCTTATTTGCTAAGAGAATTTGATTTGCCTGTGTATGCTCCGCCTCTTGCCACGGGCTTATTGACTTCCAAAATGCGGGAGAAAACCCCTTCACGGATAGATAATTTGCATGCAGTAGATATTGGTGTTCCTATGCAATTTGGTTCTATGGAAGTGAAATTTTTCCCGGTAGCACATAGTATTCCAGACGCTACTGGCATATCTATTAAAACCCCCTTAGGAGTTGTGGTGCATACTGGGGATTTCAAAATAGACCATACCCCAGTTGATGGTAAGCCGTCAGATCTGAAAGCTCTAGCAGGGTTGGCTCCAGATGGAGCCTTTTTGTTAATGTCTGATTCAACCTATGCAGAGATTGAAGGATACACTCCTTCTGAGCAGTTGGTTGCGGAATCGTTGGATAGCGTGATCCGTGATGCCCAAGGCAGAGTTTTGATAGCTACTTTTGCCTCACTCATTTCTAGAATCCAGATGGCTATTGATAGCGGGGCAAGATATGGGAGAAGGGTTGCAATTCTCGGAAGAAGCATGGTTAACAATGTAAAGACTGCTTTGGATATGGGTTATTTGAGCGATCCTTCAAATGTTTTGATTGATATTGATCGTGCACAGGGAATGAATCCTAGTCAGATAATAGTCATGACTACTGGAAGTCAGGGCGAGCCAACATCAGCCTTGGTGCGCATATCTAATCAGGCACATCGTCAAATTAGGATACGTGAGGGAGACACGGTTGTGATATCGGCTAGTCCGATTCCTGGTAATGAACGGCTGGTGACGAGGACGGTTAATAACTTAATGTTGCTTGGAGCGACGGTGTTCTATGATAAAAATGCCACTGTGCATGTACATGGGCATGCGAGCAGGGAGGAACTTAAGGCTGTGATTAGTATACTCAGCCCACAATATTTCATACCTATACATGGGGAGCACAGGCATCTTAGGGCTCATGCTGCACTTGCTCAAGATTTGGGAGTAACGGGTGAAAACATTTTCGTGCTTCAAGACGGTGACGTGGTGTCGCTAGGAAGAGAGTCAGGCAAAATTAGCGATCATACGTCCGCCAGTTATGTATTCGTTAGTGGCCAACATGTCTGGCGAGCGTCAGGGAAAATCTTTGATGATCGAATGAGACTTGCGAGCGGAGGAGTAGTATTTCTGCAAGTACATGTGCATGGTGAAGGATCTAGCAAGAGGGTTGCTGTAGAAACTGTTTCGAGAGGTTTTACTGAGGACCCGGGTGAACTCGACTATTTGGAGGAAGCTTCCTATTTACTAGAGAAAGATATTAATCGACACTTGGAGATAGGTGATGAGAAATTATCAACCCGCGAGGGTATAGCAAAGATAGCTCGCGAGAAATTTGCTAGTTTCTTGTACAATGAGACTGGGAAGAAGCCAACCGTGCTGCCATCGGTTATTGTGTCGTGGTAGCAGCGGTGCTCGACAATCCGATAACGAGTGAATTTGGAAATCTTCTTTCGTGGTGACTGCCATTCCGAATCTATCCATATGGGTAAATTCTCTAGAAGGTTTTAGCGTATGGGATCTGGGATGAATACAGCTAAGCGATTCATGATCGCATTTGGAATTGCCTCCTTGGCGTGGGGTGCAGTGGGGTGTTGGTTAGCGGTTAATAGGTGGGGAGAGGTTTACCGGGCAGTAGGTAGCGGTAAAATTGACGGCATAAACCTTGGATCAGCTGCGACCACCTCCATTCAAAGTTCGCTGTCTTCGGTAGGAATCATGGGAAGCATTTTATTGTTTCTTGTTGGTTTGATGTGTAGCGGGCTTATTCATCGGCCTAATGCTATTGCTAAGTTATGGCGTTTGTATCTTCTCATCGGGATCACTCTGATACCTCTTTCATTATTTGGTAGTGGCTTGTTTTTCCCTCTAGTTGTTGGTAGTCAGAAATTTTCATTGGGCTTAGGCAGTATATTCATTGCGGATATTGTCGGATGGTCTGGGACATCTCTGAGTTATCTTATCGTTACTTTTACTTATGTGACGCTTATAGGGATTTTATATCCCCGGATTGCGGCTTTGGTTCTATCAGCTACTTGGCGGTTGCAAAATCGCGTACTAGGTTTGGTTTTACAGTTGGTTTCAATGGGGGTGTTATACATTTCGAGTTACTTGGTGCAGATATTTAGGGCAAGACATTTTGTTAAGCCAGTGAAAGGCTTGAGTAATGGCATTGATGAAGCGAATGATTCGCGAGTTGACTCTAACCCTCAACAACCTAATGAGTCGTTGGCGAAGCAATCAGATTTAATTTCACACGACGAGGCGCAGGTGGGCGCCTCTTTGCTTATCAATAATGAAGTTTCGCTTTGCAATAATGATAGCCTGATGCCAGTTTCATATTCGCTGCCTTCATCTGAACTCTTATACACTAATCATGCTGAATATCGTGATGCTACTCTGTTGGCAGAGCGGGCCCAACAAGAGGCGGTGGAAATAGAAAACTCCTTACTACAACATGGTATTGAGGTTATAGTACGTGACATAAAAGCTGGACCCACGGTTACCGTTTATGGGCTGGAACCTGGATGGGGTAGTAGTCGGGGGGCCATTTCTCCTGAAAAGAGGCGTCGGGTCACTGTAGATGCAATCTTGGCTAGAGAGAAAGACTTGGCATTAGCACTTGCAGTTCCCAGTCTGCGCTTTGAAGCTCCAGTTCCAGGAGCATCACTGGTTGGGATTGAAGTTCCTAATCCCTCTCCGAGTGTCGTTTTTCTTGGTGATGTTCTGCAACGTGATGAATTGAATAAAGAAAAGGGTGAGGGAGCTTTATCTGTCGTTCTGGGGAAAAGTGCGAGCGGAGACAGGGAAGTTGCGGACTTAGCCGTGATGCCTCATTTGCTTACTGCTGGAGCAACTGGCAGTGGCAAGAGTATGTTTGTGAATTCAGTATTAGTTTCGTTGTTGATGCAGTTTTCCCCTCATGAACTTAGATTGCTTCTTATTGATCCCAAAAGAGTTGAGCTCACTCAATATAATGGAATCCCTCATTTGGCAGCAAGAGTGGTAGTCGACCCAATGGAGGCGGTTATAGCCCTTCGCGGTGCGGTTGAAGAAATGATGCATCGATTAAAGCTATTAGAAGAAACTGGAAGCCGCAATATTGATTCCTATAACAGTAAAATGGGAGTTTCAGATGATAAACTACCAAAACTGGTTATTGTGGTCGACGAGATGGCTGATTTGATGATGTTGGCACCGAACGATATTGAGCATGCTTTATGCCGGTTGGCTCAGCTAGGAAGGGCGACTGGGATTCATTTGATCGTAGCTACTCAGCGACCGTCTGTGGACGTGATAACGGGGTTAATTAAGGCTAATTTCCCTAGCAGGATAAGTTTTGCAGTAGCTTCACAGACTGACTCGCGGACAATTTTGGATGGTCCCGGAGCAGATAAATTGCTAGGGAATGGGGACATGTTATTTCTGTCTCAGGATTTACCGAAGCCTAAACGAGTCCAAGGTACGTTTGTGTCCGATTCAGAAATTGAAGCTTTAGTACAATATTGGAAAGGCAGTGGCTATGTGAATCAGCCTTTGATAGATTTAGATGCACCCTCTGGGGAGGCGACTGAAGGGGTATGGGGAGATGCAAAGGATGCGTTGTTTGACGAAGCAGTAGCTTTGAGTGAGATGCATTCCAGAATCTCGACCTCTTTGTTGCAGAGACGGTTGCGGATAGGATACCCCAGAGCTGCAAGATTGAGAGATGAGCTTGAAAAAGCTGGAGTGCTTTCAAGGAATGGCGATGTGCAGTCTACAGACGAATGAATAGAGGGTTAATACAATGCGTGACATACCTAGGTCCATGATTAGAAGGTTGAGGGGGCAAGCTCCAGGTACTGACCTTGATGTAGTTGCCGAACAACGCACGCAGTGTTTGGTGTGCGCAGCATCTCTTATACAAGACGCGGCATTTGGAAAGTTGAAAATTTGTACTGCCTGTGGGTTTCACTACACCCTTACTGCTCGGGAGCGTGTGGCCCAGCTTACAGATATCGGTTCGTTTAAGGAAGTGAATGCTACCTTAACCTCGCTTGATCCCTTGTCATTTTCCAACAAAAGTAGCTATGGGGAAAAGGTAAGAAAGGATCAGTTTAGGACAGGGCTGAGCGAGGCGGTGGTTACTGGGGTATGTACAGTATCTGGCAGACGGGTGATGATTGTGGCCTTGGATTTCAGCTTCTTGGGTGGCACTATGGGGGCTGTAGTTGGCGAAAAGATTACATTAGCTTTCGAAAGGGCAGTGAGACAAAAGCTTCCAGTTGTAGCAGTCATAACTAGCGGGGGAACCCGGATGCAAGAAGGCGTATTGTCCCTGATGCAAATGGCTAAAACCACTGTTGCTGCCAGAAAGTTAGCAGCTAAGAAACTCCCATTCATCGCGATATTGGCGAACCCTTCGATAGGGCAAATCTTTGCTAGCGTTGGGAATTTGGCAGATATATTGATAGCTGAGCCGGGCGCTTTGGTCGGAGTTTCCCCGATAGGTTCTTTGGTAAGCGAAGATAGATTACCCTTGCCTCCGCAGGCAAGTACTGCTGAAGAGCTTCAGGACCACGGGATGATAGATATGATTGTTTCCCGAGCTAAGCTAAAGGATACAGTTTCGACGGCGCTAGATGTTTTTGCCACTGAGTATGTCCTTAAATCAAGAGTGGTGCCAGAGGGTAGTGAAAACATAATGGGAGAAAAGTCTGCATGGGCTAATGTGAATGTAGCTCGTCGCAGCGATCGCCCGACAATCAATGATTACATAGATCGTATAGTGCACGGATTTGTCGAGGTTCATGGAGATCGATCTTATGGAGATGATCGATCTGTTATTGCTGGATTGGGCCAGATAGCTGGTCAAGGAGTCGCAATTGTTGGTTTGGGTGCAGAAGTAGGGCACAATGAGGGCGCCAATAGCGGTAGCCAGATATCTCCTGAAGGATTGAGGAAGTCTAGACGGCTTATGTTGATTGCAAGCAAGTTTGGCTTGCCAGTAATCAGCTTTGTTGATACAGCTTGGTTAGCTAACACACTCGACGCGGAACACCGAGGGTTAGGTTATGCAATAGCTACAGCTACCGCGACAATGTTGGAAGTTCAGTCACCTACCATAGCCGTTATAGTTGGAGAAGGGGGTAGTGAGGGAGCTTTGGCGCTTGTAGCTGCTGATAAAATTTTGATGATGGAATATGCCACACTATCGCCTATATCTCCTGAAGGAGCTGCTATGCTTTTCTATGCAGACCAAAGTCGTTCTCAGGATGCAGCTGAGGATTTGCGGTTAACTGCTATGGATTGCTACGAAATGGGGATTGTGGATGTGATTGTCCCTGAACCTGGAGAGGGAGCTCATGAGGATGTTGCCCAAGCGAGTCGGCGACTCGAGAAGGCTTTACTTGAACAAATGGCTATCTTGCAGAATACTGCTGTGGCTCGAATAACGAAAAATCGATACGAAAAGTATCGGGGTATCGGATCGTACAGTAGGTACTTCCGTCGCATAATATACCGCGAAGTTGAGCAACTTCAACTAGCCGTGGCTGTCGGGGTGGAGGCAGTAAAGAAATCAGATAGGATCCGAACTTTTACCAAGTCAGCGAAGAAGAATAAGGGGAAGAGTAATGCAAAACCCATGCATTCCCCCAAGACAGATACAACTGACTGATTCTATTCATGTGAGTTCTTGCAATCTGTTCGAAACAGACTTCAGGGTAAGGTGTTAGCGACGCCAATAATATCGTTCCCTGAGATTATTTGAGGTAACCGTGATATCGAGATTCTGGGCGCTATTTGGCGTGATAATATACTTGACCTTTTTTTCGTTTATGCCGGTTCTGGATGTTAGTGCTAATGGGGTTGTTCGACCGGTGTGGGAACAAGATGTAGGGGCAGCTACCTTGGTGATGTTGACAAGTCCGTTCCCACCTTCAACGGGCTCGCTTCATATTGCGATGCAATTAGAGGAGACCCAAGGTAATGAGTCCATCATCAAAGAAGAAATACCTCTTTTTCTGACTATCGCTCCTGGTGGTGGCATTGACCATACAGAATCAGCTTTTAAGGTAGAAGAGCTTAGACTGCACAGGGGAGTATTGGATCAATATCATACCAACGTATTCATTGATAAAGCGGGCAATTGGGTTTTTACAGTTGATTTGGTTATAGGGGGCGATAAACACACGGTTTCGCGTGAGATCATGGTGGTTGATGCTGAGACCCCTAAAATCCCTTTATTGACGATTGCGTTTGTGGTTATAGTATTTACCCTTGCATATTTAGCGTGGTGGATTAGACTGCGACGGAAATCGTGACGAGTTTGACGCAACAAGTATTCTCTTAGGATGATTGTCATAAACTATTATTAGAAAGTTGAATGATATGATTAGGAACCTTTTTTTGGTTTGTGTATTTGCAACGTTGTTGTATGTCGCTGTTGCGTGTGGCTCTACAAAGCCAGAGACGCAGGAGATTGAGGTACGGATTCAGCTCTCTTCAGTCGGAGTTATTGTTATGGACCCTGACCTTATTGAAGCAAAGCAAGATGATACGCTTGTGCTTAGTATTGTGAGCGAAAAAGAAGGGATGATGCATATTCATGGATATGATCTTGGTATAATGGTATCCCCTGAGAATGCTGCGGTTTTTGAGTTTGATGCAGCTACGACTGGGCGTTTTGAAGTTATGTTTCATGCTGTGGGATCCAATGATTCCAGTCATTCTCATGACGCGCATGGTCACGCATCTCATAAAGGCAGTTCTGATGAAGCAGATAATCATACATCTCATGAGACCAGTTCTTCTGGTGAAGGGCAATCGATAGATCAGTTTCTTGGATATCTTCAAGTAATGCCTCGGTAAAAGGTGAGAAAGGTGCAGCAAGAATGAAAATAAGCCTCTTCGCAGGTTTCGTTTTGTGTGCCTTTTTCATCTCCATTATGTCAATTTCGGTTGAGGCACATGGATTCGGTCCTCGCTATGATTTGCCAGTGCCACTCTACTTATATCTTTCCGGAGCCGGTTTTGCGGTTGCGCTGTCCTTTGTTGTGATGGCCATGGTAGTTAAGGCTGGCCATCATATTTTTGCTTATCCAGTCTTGCAGTTGCTCAGCATCAATAAACCAAATGGTTTATTAGTGTGCACAGGTGTATGGGCTCTCCGTGGTTTATCGTTGTCGCTTTTTATACTGACTCTTGTTGCTGGAGCGTTTGGGGATCAAGAACCCGTTCGGAATTTGGCTCCCACTATGGTATGGATCATATTCTGGGTGGGCTTAGGTATAGCAGTCCCTTTGGTAGGCAACATTTGGGAGGTGATAAACCCCTGGAAAATAATTTTTGATTTGTTTGATCGAATTACACAAAAGATAGCAGGGATTCAGCTTAGCTTGGGTATCCCTTATCGCAAACGATATGCACTAGTCCCTGGGCTGATCTTTCTAATCTTATTTGGCTGGGTTGAGAACGTGTATACAGACTCAGCGGTTCCGAGGCATATAGCATTATTTGGGACTAGTTATGCTGTTTCTATGCTGATTGGGATGGTGTTATTTGGAAAGAGAACTTGGTTAGAGAACGGTGATGTTTTCACTATTCTGTTTAATCGATTCGCCGGATTTGGGCTCTTGGAGTTGCGTAATGATGATTATGATGTGTGCATACAATGCGAGCTGGGTTGTAAGAGGGAAAACCTGCTCTGTATTGATTGCTATGCTTGTGCTGATCTTTCAAACAAAATTAGATTAGTTGCGAGACCATGGGCAGTCGGCTTGGTTCGTATGGGCAACCATTCCAACGTGGGAAAGATTTTTGTTATCGTGATTTTGGCTATTGTTAGTTTTGATGGGTTTTCAGAAACTCCAGTATGGGCAAGTATCATCAACACTTCGTTACCATGGATGGCAACTACATTCCCCACGTTCAATGACGTTTATTTCTTATTGATGGTCATTTCCTCTATAGGGCTAATTGCGACAGTTCTAATTTTTCTGGGTGCCTATCAGCTAACCATGAATCTGATGAGTAGCGCTACTAGGGGTGGCGCTTCGCGTGACGAATTGGCTAGGGGACTAATTATTACGTTACTTCCTATCGCGATTGCCTACCACTTAGCGCACTATCTCAGCCTGTTTGCCGTTCAAGGGCAGTTGCTGATTCCACTACTCTCGGATCCTTTGGGTCAAGGTATGAATTTGTTTGGTACCGCGGATTACACAGTTAATATTGGCGTGATAAGTAGCAAGTTTTTATGGTATTTCTCCGTGGTTGTAATTGTTATAGGTCACGTTATCGCAGTTTACTTGGCACATGTACTGTCTATAAATATAGTTCACAACCGTGCTCAGGCTCTAAAGAGTCAATATCCATTGATCGTCTTGATGATAGGGTACACGGTGGTTAGTTTGTGGATTATCGCTCAACCGATCACTGAGGTAAGGATTGCGTAGCTATTTTGCTATGCTTTATAGTTAATCTTCAGTTGTCAATTATTTGCTGTCTGAATCCGTTGACATTCTAGATTTATGAATGATAGGTTTGTTTGGGAGCGGAGTAACAGCATTGGACGAGGAGCTAGTCTGTGTCAAACGCCTTCGCAACCGAGTGGACGGCGGTGCTCCTGGCCGCAGTGGTTGGACTGATGGCCATGATAGCTATGTTTATTGGCAATCTTATATTGTCGCCTAAGAGAGCTTCGCAGTTAAAGGGTATCCCGTACGAGTGTGGGATAATCCCCGGTCCCTATCAGTGGTCCCAAATGCAAATTCGGTATTACGTGTTTGCAATTGACTTTCTGATATTTGATGTGGAAGCCGTATTTTTATTCCCGTGGGCATTGCTGCTTGATGGGATGGACGTTGTTATGTTCTATTCAATGATACTGTTCATTGGATTGTTATTCTTTGGCATTTTGTATGGATGGAAAAAGGGAGTTTTGCAATGGAGATAACAAACGATGAGAATGCCTCTGGAATTGGCAACGCGCCTGCGCCGAGTCTTTTGCACAGAGTAATGCCTGGGGTAGTTACTGCGAAGACTGACCAGTTGATTGCCCTAGCAAGGAAATCTTCCCTGTGGCCGTTGCAGTTTGGTTTGGCGTGCTGTGCTATAGAAATGATGAGTACCTACATGGCCCATCATGATCTTGATCGTCTGGGAGTTATAACATTACCATCACCGAGACAGTCGGACGTGATGATTGTAGCTGGCACTGTAGTTAAGAAAATGGCTGATCCAATAAAATTGCTTTACGAACAAATGCCTGATCCCAAGTGGGTAATTGCTATGGGGAGCTGCGCGACCAACGGGGGGCCATACTACAGATCCTATTCTGTTGTTATGGGGGTCGATAAACTAGTGCCGGTTGACATATACATTCCAGGGTGTCCCCCTAGGCCAGAAGCATTAATGCATGGCATATTGGAATTGCAAAAAAAGATCGATAAGGATGCCAAAGCAGATGGAACAAGATAGCAGTCAATCTTCTGAATCTACGAACAAGGATAATGAGGCTCCTACCCAAGGTGAGGAGAGTGCCCCCTCCGCAGCCCCTCGGCGCGGACCTCAGGTTCAATTGGCCCCAGAAATGCTTGATCAGGCGGGTGAGGGGCTATCAGTGTTAGTTGCTGGAGAACTTGCGATGCATGATCCGGTCATGGGTGTCGCTGTAGATCAAGTAGAAGTGGAAGTTCCAATTCAGAATTTAGAGGCTGCCGCACTAGTGTTGCGTGACAATATGAAATTGCGATTCAACTATTTCAGGTGTTTGGCAACTGTGGACTATCAGGAGTATTTGGAGTTGGTATACCTTCTCTACTCTACTGAGTATAGATATCAAATCATGTTCAAGTCGAGGGTGCCTTATACAGAGGGGGGCTCTTCAACTGCAACGGTTCCTTCTCTTCGAAAGATATGGCCTGCAGCAGATTGGCATGAGCGCGAGAGCCACGATCTTTTTGGAGTTTTTTTCTCAGGGCATCCTAATATGGAACCGCTATTGCTTTACGACGAATTTGAGGGATTTCCAGGTTTAAAAAGTTTCCCCTTCAATGAATATGAAGATTGGTAGAGCATAGACACTCATTAAAAGGGTTTTTAGATGGAACCGGATGCTAACTTGGTTGAAATGATGGTCAATATGGGACCCCAACATCCCAGTACCCATGGGGTCTTCAGAATGGTGCTTAAAGTAGATGGAGAGCGCATTGTTGATGTGGAACCGCACATTGGATACCTTCACCGAGGATCAGAAAAACTCTCTGAATCTGAAACTTATTCGCAAGTTGTTACTTTGTTTGATCGACTTGACTATGTGTCAAATCTGAACAACGAGTTGGTTTTTTGCATGGCTGTAGAAAAGCTTATGAGTATTGATGTGCCCGAGCGGGCACAGTACATGAGAATTATTCTGTGCGAGCTCAACAGAATCGCAAGTCATTTGTTGTTCTACGGAACCTATGGGCTTGATGCCGGCGCTATTACTCCAATAATGTACTCTTTTCGCGAGCGTGAGCGAATACAGAACCTTTTCGAATCTGTCACAGGGGCTAGGATGATGCATAATTTCATCCGTATCGGAGGGCTGAAAGAGGAAGTCCCAGTAGACTTCACTCGTCGAGTGAAAGATTTGATAGGCCAGTTATCTACAGCGATAGATGAGTGCGATACCTTGTTAAGTCAAAATGAGATCTTCTTGTCCAGAACCAAAGGGGTTGGCGTTATAAGTGCTCAAGCAGCCCTAGAAATTGGTATGACAGGGCCGCCCTTGAGGGCGTCTGGCGTAGTTGAAGATGTCAGAGCAACGGACCCATATCAGCTCTATGATCGGTTTGATTTCGGGATACCTGTTGGTACTAACGGGGATGCGTGGGATCGCTATTATGTTCCTCTTGAAGAGATGAGGCAGTCCATTCTCATAATTGAACAGGCTTTGGAGCAAGTTGAAGCTGGTCCAGTAGTTGCACAGCTACGCAGGATTACACGTCCGCCTAAGGGAGTCGTTTTTGCGCACGCAGAGAACCCTAGAGGAGATCTAGGAGTTTATTTGGTTAGTGATGGGACAGATAAGCCCTATAGGGTGAAAGTTCGGCCGCCGTCTTTTTGCAACTTACAAGCACTGAAGCCGTTGCTTAGCAACGCCTATTTGGCAGATGCAGTGATTATTCTTGGGTCACTGGACATAATACTGGGGGAAGTGGATCGTTGAGTATCGTTGAGTTCGGCATTTTGAATTTATGGGTAAGCGGGTTGCTGCTTGTCTTGTCTGTCGTTGTGCTGTCCTTAATTTACTTGGAACGCAAGGTTTTAGGGCGGTTGCAGATGAGGATTGGACCCATGAGAGTTGGCCCATATGGAACACTGCAAACTATCGCTGATGCCATTAAGTTAATAACCAAGGAGGATATTCAACCAGAATGGGCAGATAAGAGAGTTTACTGGGTTGCCCCCGTGCTGGTGTTTATTCCTTCGTTTATGGTTTGGGTTGCAATTCCATTCTCTTCGAGGATAGTTGTCCAAGATCTTGATTTAGGTTTGTTTTATGTCATGGCTTTTTTGGTCCTATCGATTGTTGGGTTAGTAATGGCCGGATGGGGATCTGCTAATAAATACGCTGTTATTGGTGGATTGCGTGCTGCAGGTCAACTCGTTAGTTACGAAATACCAGTCATTATGGTAGTGGCAGGCATCGCGATTCTGACTCAATCGCTTAGTTTGAGTTACATCGTTGAGCAGCAGCAGCCAGTACCTTTTATTGTTGTGTTGCCCTTAGGATTATTTTTGTTTTTCATAGCTGGATTGGCTGAGCTTGGGAGAACGCCATTTGATATATACGAGGCAGAATCTGAAGTGGTTGGTGGTCCTTTTGTAGAATACAGCGGTGCTCATTGGGCAGTGTTTTTCTTAGCTGAATACGTAAGCACTTTCGCTATAGCAGCGCTTACATCACTATTGTTTCTTGGTGGATGGGGATGGTCTTCACCTATTCAGGAGTGGGTTGGAAATCCCATAGGAGCAGAAGCAATTGCCTTTGGCGAAATGTTTATCAAAACTTATTTGGTCGTTGTCGTTATATTTTGGGTTCGCGGTACATTCCCTCGGTTTCGAATTGATCAGTTGATGGCGTTAGGATGGAAGGTTATGGTGCCCCTCTCTTTCGTGTTTGTATTACTGGTTGCATTCGCAACGTTTTATGGATGGCCGTGGTGGGTTCTGAGCGCGATTAATGTTGTGGTGTTGATCACACTTGGTTGGTATTACCACAAGATGATGCACCGGGACGATGCCCCAGTTTCAGTAGTTCTCCACTCAGCTAGGGAGGTTCGAGATGCTCGGCAATCTTAAGGGAATGGTTATGACGTTCATAACAAGTCTGAGGACTCCGGTCACGGCTCAGTATCCGGATGTCAGGATGCCCGTTGAGGAACGCCGAATGGGATTTCCTATGCTTCTATGGGATGACAATATCGTCGAGCCGTATTGCACTGGGTGTATGGTCTGCGTTCGTGAATGTCCTACTAAGTGTATGAGTGCCACGATGACTGACAATCCGAAACATGCTGAGGGAACTAGCCATAGGCGTAAAATTATCGATGTTTTTGAAATCAACATAGGAAGATGCATCCTATGTGGAATTTGTGTGGATGTTTGTAATTTTGATGCTATCGAAATGAGTTATGAGACTGAGTTGAGTACCCGGACCAGAAATGGACGACGTATGGACTTAGGGGAGTTACTGGAACGGGGTTACAATTGGCAGGCCCAAAGTGGATGGATCCCTGCCAGTCAGAGGGTACAAAATTCTGAAGAGCAGGAATAATGATTGAATTAATCGTTTTGATTGTACTGGGAGGACTTTGTGTTGGCGGAGGATTGGGTGTTGTCGCTTCTCGCAATGTAGCGTATGCGACAATATTTCTACTAGTTTCTCTGCTAGCAGTAGCTGGTATCTATGTACTTTTGCTATCAGAGTTTCTTGCGTTAGTTCAGGTGCTAATCTATGGCGGAGCAGTCACGATAGTACTTTTGTTTGCACTGATGTTAACCAGGGCACATGAGCTAGAAGGTAGACAAGATAACCCTCAAAAACCCATTGCAGCATGCGTAGCTTTCCTAGTTTTTGGTGCTATTGCATTCTCTGCATACGTTGGCGATCATGCATCCGCGTCAGATCGTGTTAGAGCTCCCCTAAAAACGTTGGGGACTGAGCTCTTTTCATCCTGGTTGATTCCTTTCGAAGTCGCTGGACTTATTTTGCTAATAGTGTTGCTGGGTGTAGTGATTATTACTCATCGGGAGGAGTCTCAATGAGTTTGTTCCATTTCCAACTTATTAGTGCAGCACTTTTCTCTCTTGGGTTGTATGGGGTGCTTGCAAGGAGAAATGCTGTTCTGGTGCTTCTCGCTATCGAACTGATGCTGAATGCCGTGAGTATAAATTTTGTTGCCACTGCTGCATTTCTGGACCCTCAAGAATTCATGGGTCAGGTAGCTGCCCTTTTTGTTATTGCTCTTGCAGCTGCAGAAATCGGTCTTGCCCTAGCGATAATTTTACGATTACATCGTTATCGAAGTTCAGTGAACGTTGAGGAAATCGATATATTGAAAGGATAAGCTACTGTGACGTTTGGCGATGCACAATCGATTTGGCTAGCCCCGCTAGCGTGCATAATCTCATTTGTTGTTCTGGCTATCGGAAGCAGGAAACTGCCTTATCAAGGGGTATACATAGCGATTTTCGCTATGGTTTTCGCAGTGCTTCTATTCTTGTTAGCACTGAATGATTATGACCAACCGGTAAATGTGTCAGTGTCATGGTTTGAGGTGGCAGGGCTTGCCTTGGCTTGGGACCTTTATGTTGACTCAGTATCCTTGACGATGATTGGGCTTATAGCTGTCGTTTCGCTCATGGTCCAACTATATTCTCTGCAGTATATGTCTGGAGATGAACGAATAGGTTGGTATTACGCAGTTCTATCCTTATTCGCGGCATCTATGATGCTTTTGGTTCTATCCTGGAACTTAGTGTTCCTTTATGCCGTGTGGGAGCTTGTAGGGCTCTGTTCATATCTCCTAATAGGATTTTGGTACGAGCGGCGTAGTGCTGCGGAGGCAGCTAAGAAAGCCTTTATTACTACCCGCATCGGCGATGTAGGATTACTGATTGGGATAATTATTATCTTCAAGGGGTCCGGTAGTTTTCACATGGGCGAAATCCTTGAAGCCGTTAGTGCTGGAACCATAGACTCCTCTGCTTTGACCTTAGGGGGATTTTTGATGTTACTTGGAGCTATGGGTAAATCTGCGCAGTTTCCGTTTCATGTTTGGCTTCCCGATGCTATGGAAGGCCCAACTCCGGTAAGTGCACTTATTCATGCTGCCACGATGGTAGTGGCTGGCGTATTCTTGATTGCGAGGATGTTCCCCTTATTTGCGGCCGCGGAATATCTCCTCGATGTCGTACTGGTTATAGGTATACTCACCGCAATCCTTGCTGCGTTGATGGCGCTAGTCGTCACTGATCTGAAACAGGTACTAGCGTATTCCACCATAAGTCATCTGGGTATCATGATGTTTGCACTTGGTACTGGGGCAGTGGCTATAGCCCTGTTTCACCTTGTAGTGCATGGAATTAGCAAGGCCTTACTTTTTCTATCTGCAGGAAGTGTTAGTCATGGTACCGGTACTTTGGAAATTGGTGAACTTGGTGGGCTCCGCAAGAAGATGCCCGTTACCTTTGGCTGTTTTACGATTGGGGCTCTTAGCCTAGCCGGGGTGCCACCGCTGAGTGGGTGGTTTAGTAAGGATGAAGTACTTATTGCTTTGGAGCATCATGGTGGTTGGGGGTTATTTGGCATTGGTTTGATCGTGGCCGTACTAAGTGTGCTGTACATGACAAGGATATGGTTTAGAGTTTTCTTTGGCAGTCAGGGGGAAGCAACTGTGTCTGCCCACGAATCCCCGAAGGTCATGCTGTTTGCTTTAGGCGTTTTAGCATTAGGGGCTGCGATTTTCGGCATAGCCAGTATGGGATATGTCTGGAGTTTGTGGGATTTCATGGATTTCGTTTCAAGTGGGCATGCAATCCACCACAAAGGCAGTGTATTACTTGTTGTCTTCTCTATATTTATTGTGTGTAGTGCGCTGGGCGTATCTTGGTTGATTTATGTGAATAAGACTTTCAGTGCCATAAGTGTTCAATCACGATTCAAGTGGGTATATATTCTGGCCATCAACAAATTTTATTTGGATGACGTTTATCAATGGGGGATTAATCAAATCATCATGAGGATTTCTAGTGTTGTAGCAACTTTTGATAGGGTGATTGTCAATGATGCCGGTGTTGATGGCGCCGGGAAATCAGTAATGTTTTCTGCTTTCACCTTGAGAAGTATTCAAACTGGCAGGGTTTATAACTACGCGTTGGGTATTGCTCTCGGGGTAGTGTTCATTTTTGCACTTGTAGGACTGAGTCATATCTGATATTGGACTATAAAGGGAGGATCATCTAAGTAGATGATGGGGATCTTAAGTTTAAACATACTAGTTCCGTTCCTTGGTGTTTTCCTGCTTGTAGCTATGCCTTCCAGCAGGGTTAACTTGATTCGCAGTACCTCCGTGGGAGTTGGAAGTATCTCATTATTACTTGCTATCGTCGCATTCTATGCGTACGACTACAACGAAGGTGGGTATCAGCTTCGTGAATCTTACGAATGGCTTCCGAATATCGGTATTACTTTTACATTGGGGATTGACGGCATCAGCGCAGTGCTCATATTGCTAAATGGGTTTATATTCTTAGCTGGAATAGTGACGTCTTGGGCGGTGAGCCCAAGGAACAAAGATTTCTTTATATTGTTGTTCCTTCTAGCTGCTGGAGTATATGGAACTTTTGCTGTTCTAGATTTGTTCTTCCTGTTTTTCTTTTATGAACTTGCAGTAGTCCCCATGTTTCTGTTGATAGGAGTATGGGGCAGTAGTAGCAATTTTGGGAATTTCGCGCGCACAAAGGAGTACGGAGCAATGAAGCTCGTACTCTACCTGACCGCAGGCAGTATGCTTATTTGGCTGGCTATAATAGCAATCTTTGTCGAGTCGGGGCTCGGCACCTTCAACATGGAGCACCTGGCAGGGGCTGAGTTGCCACGGACCTTTCAAGTGGTGTTCTTTCCATTCCTAGCAGTTGGATTCGGGGTTTTAGCGGGTCTTTGGCCGTTCCATACGTGGTCTCCGGATGGTCACGTAGCAGCTCCCACAGCAGTAAGCATGTTACACGCTGGTGTTTTGATGAAACTTGGGGCCTATGGGATCCTTAAAGTTGGCATGTATATATTACCGGAAGGTGCAGAGGCTTGGGGACCAGTTCTCATAGTGCTGGGAACGATAAACGTTCTCTATGGAGCCATAGGGGCGATTGCCCAAACTGACCTGAAATATGTTGTTGCATATTCCAGTGTCAGCCATATGGGTTACGTCATAATGGGATTGGCTACGATTGATCCAATCGGATTGAACGGATCAGTGCTACAAATGGTGTCACATGGAATTATGACAGCTCTGTTTTTTGCCCTAATTGGGAGTATTTATGAGCAATCACATCTTCGCGATATTCGTGTACTGCAAGGATTAGCTAAACGGATGGGTCTTACTGCCGCGTTTTTTGGGGTTGCTGGACTTACCTCCTTAGGATTACCAGGGCTTAGTGGTTTCGTAGCAGAGTTTATGGTTTTTGTTGGGACTTTCAGGACCTATCCGGTTCTTGGGGTACTCGCAATCATCGGTGCTGCAATAACAGCGGTGTATATTCTCAGGCTAATTGGTAAAGTGTTTTTTGGTCCATTAGATGATCAATGGGCTTATCTTTCGGATCCGCCTAAATATCAACAGGCAACATCTGCCATTTTGGTATTGGCATTAATTGGTATCGGCATATGGCCATTTCCGCTCATACGATTGATAGATGTTGGCGTAACTGATTTGCTACGGGCTATGGGAGGGATGTGAAGGGTATGAGCGTTAATGAGCTTTACATAATTGCTCCTGAAATGTTTGTAGCAGCATTAGCGTTGCTGGTACTAACGGTAGACCTTATGAAATTGCCAAATGGCAATTTACTGCTAGGTGGCATGTCGGGTATTGGATTGCTGATAGGAGTAGTCCTATCGTTGTCACTGCTTCCAGATGATACGCGTATTTATGACGGTATTTTTGTTGCTGATGAGTATGCTCTCTTTTTCAAGATCGTGTTTTTGTCCATGGGAACGATCGTGGTAGCTATGTCTTATAAGACGGTAGAGACAACCCTCGAGAGACCAGGGGAATATTACGCGTTAATGCTGTTTTCGGTGCTTGGCATGATGGTCATGGCATCTGCCCGTGACATTCTCGTTGCATACGTTGCGTTGGAGTTGATGAGTTTCTCGTTGTACATATTAGTTTCATACTCAAAAAACGAGCCGATTATAACGGAGGCAAGCACCAAGTATATATTGTTGGGGGCATTTTCCTCAGCAATACTACTTTATGGCATGAGTTTGATGTATGGCGTAACTCAAACTACTAGCTATGCGGGTATAGCTAGTAGTTTGGAAGAAGGTCTATCTTTGTCAGATCCTTTACTCCTTGTTAGTCTCGTTTTATTGCTAGCAGGGTTTGGGTTCAAATTGGCAGCCGTACCATTTCACATGTGGGCACCTGATATATATCAAGCCGCACCATCCCCTGTTACGGGACATTTAGCAGTGGCATCCAAGGCTGCTGCATTTGCTGTAGTCCTTAGATTGTTTGCGGAAGCGTTCGCTGGCATTTTTACGTATGAATGGGCACTGGTGATTGGAGCTTTAGCCGCTGTAACTATGACGTTGGGAAACGTCGTTGCAATTATGCAAAAAGATGTAAAGAGGATGTTGGCTTACTCCAGTGTTGGGCAAGTGGGCTATTTGCTAATGCCAATAGCGGCACTTGGGATGGATGGCGTTGGCGATCTCTTGGCTTCGGGACTAATGTTTCATTTGATTGGTTATGGGCTGACTAATTTCATGGTGTTTGCTTGTGTGTCGAGCCTTGAGATACATGGGAAACATAGCATAGCAGATTACGCTGGACTAGGTCGGACAACTCCGTTTATTGGTATGGCCTTAACGGCTGGATTGTTTTCCTTGGCAGGCTTGCCTTTTTTCGCTGGGTTTGCCAGCAAATTCTACCTGTTTACTGTTGTGGCAGACGTAGATGGAGGCATTTTTATTTGGTTAGTCGCATTAGCTATTGTTAATAGCTTAATCTCTCTCTACTACTATTTGGTTATTATCAGGGGAATGTACATGGTGTTGCCTGACGGAGCAACAAGGGTGGATATTGGAAGGTGGCATTCTCTTGTTGTGATGGGTTTGTTACTAGCGGTGGTCGCCGTAGGCCTGTATCCGGAGCCAATTGTTTCGTGGGCTCAGTCTGCTGCAGGAAGTATATCCTTTTGACCAGCATAATCGCTAAATGACGAGCATGGCATCCCCGAAGCTATAGAACCGATAACTGTTGGCGACAGCCTCTGCATAGGCACGCTTAGTTAGTTCACTTCCCGCGAACGCGCTGACTAACATTAATAGAGATGATTTGGGTAGATGGAAATTCGTCACTAGCCCGGAAATAACCTGGAAATTGAATCCGGGGAGTATATAGAGGTCCGTCATTCTTGACGATGGTTGGATCAGACGCTGTCCCTCAGAGTCTCGATAGATAGTAGCTTGTTCTAAAGTTCTAACAGATGTTGTTCCTATTGCAATAACTCGCCGTTTTTCTGATAGTGCCCTATTGATACTGGTTGCAGCCTGCTCAGTTATTGAACAATACTCTTCATGAAGGCTATGTTGTCTAGGGTTCGATGTTTTGATTGGGATGAAGGTTCCTTTATTTACATGGAGTGTGATAGTCACTATTTCGATGCCGTTGTCCGTGAGTTTGCTGAGTAGTTCATTTGTGAAATGTAGTCCTGCAGTTGGTGCTGCAATGCTACCTGGAGCTTCAGCATATACTGTTTGATATCTATTTGGGTCTGTCAGTGTGGTTTTGATGTATGGGGGTAAGGCAAGTTGCGCTACTTTCTCTGGAGAAATCGGGACACCAAATTCCACAACACGTTCAGAGTTGTCTCGTCCATTGGCTACGACTTGCGCTGTGATAGTGTGGTCAGTAGCTATACTGATTAACTGACCTATTCTCATGGATTTTCCTGGATTGCACATGCATAACCACTGACTAGGACCGAGTTGCTCAAGCAACAATAGCTCCACCTTGCCACCCGTCGGAATCCTGTTCGCTACAATTCGGGCCGGAACCACTCGGGTGTCATTAATTACAATAACGTCGCCAGATGAGAGTAAAGAAGGCAGAGATTGGAAGCGTGAGTGTGAAAGAGTCTCGGATGCACGGTTAACCACAAGTAATCGTGACTTGTCTCTAGAGGCAAGAGGAGTTTGAGCTATAAGTTCGGATGGCAGGTGGTAGTCGAAGTCTTCGGTGAGCATTTTCCCTGACTAAATAGTAGTTCCTATGGTTCCTTGGATGAGTATAGCTTTTAGTGATTCCATATGTAAACAAGTTTTTCTGAAACTATAGTATGATGCTTGATAATTCAGTGCTTGGGGGCAACTGACTATGGCTCGATATATATATAGCAAATGGGACGGGACTCAGCTTTTCAGTGAGTTAGATGAGCAGGCTGTTCTAGATGCGTTATCCGATGATCTGATGGAGCATGGAAACTTGAAGATAGCACTGAGGCAGTTGTTGCGAAGAGGTATGGAGACCCCCGATGGTAACATCCTGCCAGGATTTAATGAGCTTATGCAGCGTTTGCGTCAGAATCGTCAGGATATTTTGGATCGCGATGATTTAAGTTCAATGATCAAAGGACTTGAAGAGAAACTAGATGAGGTAGTTTCAATCGAGCAAGGGGCAATAGATAAGCGCTTAGATGAAGCTCAACAAACAGTACAGGGAAGCGATGACGATACCAAGCCAGATCTTCGGGAATTTATGGAATTACTTGAGTCGCGAATGGAGGCAAACCGTAGTGCGCTAGAATCATTGCCAGATTCTATGGCGGAAAAAATTAATCAACTTCAAGAATACGAATTCGTTAGTCAGGAGGCTCGGGGAAAATTCGAAGAATTGCTTGAAGAATTGCGCGGGCATGGTCGAGAAAAAATTTTTGATCAAATGAAGGAACAAGTTTCTGCACCTGATTCGCAACAGATGAATCGTCTCAATGATATGTTGAGGGACTTAAACCAATTACTTAGTGATGGATTGCGGGGAGGCGATCCAGATGTATCAAAATTCGTTAATGAATACTCAGAGTTTTTTGGGCAAAACCCACCGCAAGATTTAGATTCGCTGCTTGATTCATTATCCCGAAGTTTTAATGCAGGACAAGCGTTGATGAACAGCCTTTCTGATGTTCAGAGATCTGAACTCCAGAAATCAGTTGATGCTGCTATGGGCAGCCAACTTTCTGAGCAATTATCCGAATTAGCAGATCTCATGGATGCTTACTTTCCGTCTGGGAGAAACTTCTCTGGATACAATTTCAGGGGTAGTGAGGAGATGAGTCTGAATCAAGCGTTAAGTACTGTTCAGGAATTACAGCGGATGGATGATTTGGAACAGCAGTTATATAGGGCGCTTCGAGAAGCTGATATGAGTAACATTGATAGAGAAGAGTTGGCAGATTTATTAGGGGATGAAGCTAATCAAGCTTTAGAAACTATGGAAAAAATGGCAGATTCCTTGCGTGAGGCGGGCTATCTCGAGGGAGACGACGACGAGCTTAAGCTTACGGCTAAGGCTACTCGACGCTTAGGACATAAAGCTCTTGAGGAAGTTTTTGGTTCGTTGAAAAATAGTCGCATCCATGGTGGGCATAGAGTAGCAAAGTTAGGTCCTGGAGTTATCGGATCAGGTGTGACTAAGGGATACGAATTTGGAGACGAATTGACTCATCTCGACCTTCGGGCGACTGTAAAAAATTCTGTCTTGAGAGCTGGTCCAGGGGTTCCTGTTCGCCTGAACGTTGAAGACTTCGAAGTAGAGCTGACGGAAGTGCAGACTCAAGTTTCGACAGTTTTACTCTTAGATCAAAGCAGATCAATGGGAATGTGGGGGACTTTTACGGGAGCGAAGAAGGTTGTCATGGCACTTTCCACTCTCCTTCAATCCCAATTCCCACAAGATAAGCTGCATGTCGTCGGATTCTCTGATTTCGCCCGGATTTTACCGATACAGACACTATCAAAAGTGACATGGAATGATTACGTGTCGGGAACAAATATGCACCATGCATTGATACTGGCCCGCGAGTTACTTTCTAAGGATCATGCTGCCAATAAGCAGATTATTATGATCACGGATGGAGAACCTACCTGCTATATAGAAAATGGGTACTCGAACTTCAGTTATCCCCCAAGCCAGAGAACCATTACGAACACACTGATGGAAGTTAAGAAATGCACGCAGGCTGGCATAACGATTAATACCTTTATGCTTGAAACAACTAGTTACTTGTTGAAGTTCGTCGAGGATATGATGAAAATCAACAGAGGTCGGGCATTCTATTCTTCTGTCAATGAATTAGGACACTATGTGTTGGTAGACTATCTTCGGAACAAGTCTCAGCGTATAGCTGGATAAAACAGAACTCGATAACAGAACTCGTTAAATGTAGGTTAACAGTTATTTCTTTTGTAGATTTATTGATCCGAGCTAGTCGTCAAAGAGTGCCTAGTGGATTCCTTGACAGATTTCGTAGATTGTGACAGAATTATCTAATGGGCACTTTTCGTAACAGTGCGTGCAATTTTTTACCGAAACATTGGTATCGTGGAGGGTTGTAGTGGATGAATTAGACAGAGAAATTATTGCGATTCTTCAGAGTAATGGACGTGCTTCTAATGCTCGAATCGCTCGTCGTATTGGGGTAAGTGAAGGAACGGTACGAAGGCGGCTTAAGAAATTAATCGCCGAAGGGGTAATTGATATCGTCGCTGTGGTGGACGCTGAGCGGTTAGGTTACGACACGGAGGCGTTGGTAGGTGTTCAAGTGGACCCAGATAAGGTGATGGAAGTAGCAGCTAGTCTCGGAGAACTTCCTGAGTCTAATTGGGTTGCTATAACAACTGGCACCTATGATGTGTTCATGTGGGTAACTCTGCAAAGTGCTGATCAGCTTGGGGCCTTCCTCCGTGACAAACTGGGGATAGTTTCTGGAGTTCGGCGTACGGAAACATTTGTACGACTTTCTCTTCCCAAAAAAGCAGCTAACGTGGAGATATAACTAAATTAGTGAGATTTCCATAAAACACTAGAGACACGCGACAGCGTGTCTCTAGTGTTTTTGAATCCAGCTTACCTAAATTGTTAGTTATTTTCTTTGAGTATTATCCGTGCGTCCACAGCAAGTATTCCATCGCCGTAGGCGAATACAGGGTTGAGGTCTAGTTCAGCGATATCGGGGTTGCCCTCTAGCAAATCCGAAGTAGCTACCAGAGCTTTTTGAATGGCTTTGGTGTCCGCGGCCGCGTTACCCCGATAACCCTCTAGGACTTTGTAACTTCTTATGTCCGTGATCATTTCACCAGCGTCATTTTCAGTAAGCGGTACTATTCTAAAGGATACGTCTTTGAGAATTTCTACGAAAACCCCTCCCAGTCCAAACATCACAACAGGACCGAACTGAGGATCTTGAGATCCCCCGATAATTACTTCTGTGCCACTGGGAGCTTGTGGTTGAATAGCGACTCCGTGTACAGTAGCATCTGGGAATGATGTTTGGGCTTTGGATATTAAGTCATCCCACGCTTCGCTCATTTCTGTGCTATTCGTTATGCCCATACGAACTCCGCCAGCATCACTTTTGTGCGTTATATCGGGGGCCACTATTTTGGCCACTATAGGGAAGCCGATCTGTTCGGATAGTTGCAACGCCGCTTCTTTTGTTTCTGCCAGTTGGGTTTCAACTACTGGAACTCCGGCAGATTGCATTACTTCTTTTGCCTCTACTTCTGTAAGTATAAGGCGATTTTGTGCACGGGCTGTAGCAATTATTTCGGAAATACCCACTTTAATAATTCCTTTCAGACTAATTTTGAAAGCATGCAAAGGATAGCAATCTGGTGGGCTGTATGTCAATTGCATTATCAGCGATTGCGTATGTGGATGTGTGCTATAATGTGCTCAACGGCTATTTGGTGAAAAGCGATTAGGAGGAGAGGCGAACATGACGTATATAATCACTGAACCCTGTGTTGACTTGAAAGACGCTGCATGTATAGATGTATGCCCTGTGGATTGTATCTACGAGGGAGACGATATGATGTACATCAATCCTGATGAATGTATCGATTGTGCAGCTTGTGAACCAGTGTGTCCGGTTAATGCAATTTTTGTTGAGGATGCGGTTCCCGCTGAATGGGAAGGATACGTAAAAAAGAATTACGATTTTGATTACTCTTCAGTAGAACCTGGGCGCCGCGAGTAAGGTCCTGACGCTTATAAGTAACAACAAATTTCGCGTGATTATTGGATTCTAAAAGGCAATCCCCGTACCACCGCAGTTGTGCCGTACGGGGATTGCCTTTTTTGTGAGTGGGCTGAAGAACTCACCGATAACTAGGTGTTGAAGTACGCGAAGTGATTTAGGATACAGTGAAAGCGTATTATGGAATATCTTCTTGGTAATCCATTCCTATCTGTCCGATATCCTTAAGGTGGTTATATTCTTCCTCGGTTAGTTTGAGTACTTGCCGGTATATGTAATCGTTATCCTCACCTAATCTCACAGGAGGCTTGCGGACTTCAAAGGGAGTATCACTCATTCTGAATGCTGTGGTGGGGTACTTGTGAGTGCCAGCTTCTGCATGAGTGATTTCTGTAAAGAAATTACGTTCTAGTAAGTGGGGATCATTGTAAGCTAACGGCTCGTTTAGAACTGGACCAGCTGCAATGCCTACCTTTTGCAATTTATGAAAGGCTTCTATGTTATCCTGAGTTAGGGTCCATTCAGATATGATTTCGTCGATATCATCATGATGCTCATACATCAGTTGCAGGTTAGAGAATCTTGGATCGTTACCAAGTTCGGTACTTCCCGTGACCTTGGTGAGCAGTTTCCATTCTTCAGGGGAATGTAGTGATATGGCTATCCATTCGTCGTTCCCCTTGCATTGGTAGCATCCTTGCACGATATAAGGGTCTCGATTCCCAAGAGATTTTGCAGCGTTCTTGTTCATAGAGTAGTCCATAAATAACTCCCCAAGATGAGGTACGAAATTTTCCCCTTGGGATAAATCAATAAACGTTCCCTTCCCAGTTTTTGTTCGGTTGTGTAGCCCCATGACAACATTAAACGCGATTGCAGCACCAGCTGCTGCGTCCGCAGCTACAGAACTTGGCACTCCTTCAACATCCATATCAGGATATCCCGTGACCGACGCATGTCCATAGAGTGCCTCGAAATGTAGACCGAAACCCCGGAAATGTGCCCATGGACCGGTTTGTCCCATTCCAGTGGAGGATAACATGATGAGTTGAGGATTCCACTGTGAGAGAGTTGGGTAAGTGAACCCCAGTCTTTCCATTGATCCTAAGGCATTATTTTCGATAAATATGTCGCTAGATTCGACAAGCCGCTTAAATATATCTTGGCCTTCTGAGGAAGCTAAGTTGATTGTTATTGAATGTTTGTTTCGGGAGTGCGCGTTGAACATGGCGCTTCGGTTCCAAGCACGTTCCCCCGGGTCTCTGTCTGGATACATTGATGTCAATCTCTGAGCTTCGGCTTCTTTGTTAGGTCTAGCCTGTTGTCCTCTGGTTGATGAAGGGAAGACATTTATGGATTCCACTCTGATTACTTCTGCTCCCATATCAGCAAGGAACATCGTGGAGTATGGACCAGCCCAAACAACTGTCATATCTAAAATGCGGATACCTTTTAGTGGCAATGACATATGGTACTCCTTTAGGGACATTTAGTGTTTGTTAACTCACGATACCAGAGGAGAGTAGCTCTAGGATCGATGTATCAGAATATCCTAGTGACCCTGCCAGTACGGATTTCGTGTGCTCTCCTAGCAAGGGAGCAGGTGTTCGCACTTTCCACCATCCTTCAGTTGTGAAAGAAGGTGCCCCAGGATATCTAAACTCCCCTGCTTCAGGATGCTGTATGGTTTGCCAATAATTCCGTGCCTCAAATTGAGGATTTTGATCCATGACCTCATCGATTGTGTTAAATGCCCCAGACAGGATTTCGTGTTCTTGACATTCTTCAACTACCTGTAGCTTAGTTCGCTGAAGTAACCACGGGAGCCAGATTTCGGTCTCGAAGATTTCTCTACCCTCTGCACTCACTTGCCCCATAGGTGGTGCAAATCTGGGATCGTTGAGTAATTCTGGCATCCCAAGTAGTGCGACTGTCCGGGGCCAAAATGCCCCGCCACCTGTGATATTCACATAACCATCTTGGCATGGATAGAATCCAGCAGGATAGCCGAAGCCTGCAGCGCCAGGAGTGTCAACTCTAGGGGTTCGCTCACCTGTGTATTGGTACTGTAACAGCATTGGCATTCTTGCGTTGTAAGAAGCTGTTTGGGTTTCGAAGATGGATATGTCGATGTGCTGTCCTTGTGCTCCTTGGTGTTTTACATTAAACAGCGAGAACATACTGGCCATAGCGGCAATGTTGCCAGCTTGGTATTGCACGTGATTCCCCCCAAGCTTGAGGGGAGGTCTTCCTAAAAGCCCATTTCTGTTCATGACTCCACCCATAGCGAATAGGGTGAGCTCCGATGCTCTGTAGTCTCTATATGGGCCGGTTTGCCCGAAATTACTGATTGAAGTAAACGTTAATTTGGGGTTAATGGCAGATAGCGTTTCATAGTCCAACCCTAGATTAGCCATAACTCCCGGTCGAAAATTTTCGACAATCAAATCTGCATTAGCTACTAAAGATTTCAGGATTGCTGTTCCTTGCGGCTGTTTGAGGTCTACCACTATGCTTTGCTTATTAGTGTTCAGGAGCAAGAAGAGCCCACTTTTTTCTGGATGTTCCTCGTGGTGTGGGAAGGGACCTGCTGTTCGAGCGGGATCCCCTGAAGGTGGGCGCTCGACTTTTAGTACTTCTGCTCCGTAATCAGCAAGTAACTTGGTAGCATAGGGCCCTGCGATACCATGCGTGAGATCAATTACCTTGAAGTCTGCGAGTGGTTGGCTTGTGGATTGCATTCCGGCACCTCACTTACGCTTATTCGTCTATAATTTCACTTTGGTGGATAATTTTGTCGGGGATACGGAGTTTCGATCACGGTGGAGTCTAATATCCTGCCAAAACCTTGTCAACCAACGGTTTGGGCGTATGCGAGCGGGCACCTTTTTCAAATGTGTTCGCATCACGTGTAGAGTTTATCAATATGGGGTAAGATTGTTGCTATCTAGAAGTGGCTGGTGCAGATTATATCGATCTGTTGAGGTAAATATATGGATCAAATAAGCAACGAGAACGAACCCACATTCAATCAATTGTTGTCTGTGGTTCGGGAGCTCAGAGACCCTGACAATGGTTGTCCTTGGGATAGAGAACAGACACATACTTCTTTGATGAATGATTTAATTGAAGAGTCATATGAGGTTATTCAGGCGATTGAGACTCGTAATTTGGTTGATTTAGCTGAA
>MDTE01160412.1_pt1 | contig 32809 bp, 29 predicted proteins | sample 811231 | NCBI WGS metagenome assembly MDTE01 (sample SAMN05326651, study PRJNA326480) | marine metagenome | isolation source: seawater | place: Indian Ocean: Red Sea | collected 2010
AAATGAGTGATATATTAATCCCTTCATTATTTGTAGGTATTTTACTCGCATTCATATATGTGAATTTATATTTAGCTGCTTCATTTATTGAGTTAAAAAATAATCCTGAAGCAAGGATGAAATTAAATCCGAAAGTTGTTTTTTTAAGTGTCTTGTTGATTTATCCCCTAGTATCAGTTGTAACTCTTTTAATTGGATTTATTTATTCAGCAATTGATAATTTAATTTATTATTATTTGTTTTTAATTCCGATGGCAATCTTAGTTACTGTATTTAGTTATTTTGTAATTAAACACCTTAAAGCTGTTCTTATTGGATTTATAGGTTTTTTGATTTTAAATATTTTTGTTTTGCCATTATTAATAAATTAAAGATATTTGTTAGGAGAGAATAATAAATTGATTTTAGATTTACATATGCATACTATTTTGGGAAGTGCGGATAGTAATCTAACTGTGGAAAATGCTGCTAAAAAAATATCTGCAAAAAATTTAGATGGTGCATGCTTAACAGAGCATAGCAGTATTTGGGAAAAAAATAATAATCAAATAGAAGATATATTTAATTTATATAATTTAAAAGTTTTTCGTGCTATTGAAATTTCTACTGACTACGGGCATATTATTGCAATAGGATTTGATAAATATTATTCAGGGTCTCATAATCTTGAAATACTTCGAAAGTATGCTGATAAATATGGTGCTTTTTTAATTTCTGCACATCCGGCAAGAAGACTTTTTGGAAAAGAAAAGTATCAGCAAAATCTGCTTTATAAAGGTAAAGAATATATTCCTTCTGTTGATGAATTTTCATCAAATCAATTATTTAAACTTGTTGACGGAGTTGAAGTGTTAAATGGCGGAAATAATTTAGCTGAAAATAAATATGCATATATTGCTGCAAAAAATAATGATTTGGTTATGACTGGAGGAACTGACGCACATTCTGAATCAGGGATAGGTTTGTTTGCCACAAGATTTAAAAACGATATTCAAAATGTGCAGGATTTAGTATTTAATCTGAAAAACAATTGTCTAGCACCTGTTTTAAAAGCAGACAATACCTGGATTGAACTTGATTTGAATTATTATAATTCAGAATAAGTGATTTTATGCCTATAAATAATAATTATAATTTTGGAAATAATCTAGTTTCTTTAGATCTTGAAACAACAGGATTGTCTCCAGGAAAAGATAAGATAATTGAAATTGGGGCTGTAAAAACCGATCCAAATGGTAAGCAAATAGGGGAATTTAATTCTCTTGTTAATCCTGAAATATTAATTAGTAATTTTATAGAAAACTTAACAGGGATTTCTAATGATGATGTTTCAAAATCATTGAAATTTGTTGATATTGTTGATGAATTTCAATTATTTTTAGGTGATTCTATTATCATTGGACATAATATTGACTTTGACCTCAAATTTTTATCTGAAGAAGGATTAACATTCACAGATAATAAATTCGTAGATACATGGAGATTTTCTCAAATAATGTTACCTGATTTATTGGATTTATCTCTTGGAAGTATTTGTAATTATTTGGATATAAATCAAAAAAATGCTCACAGAGCATTGTCTGATGCAAAATTTACCTTAGAAGTCTTTTTATTGTTATCTGAGAAATATAAAAATTTTGACAACAAATTACAGACAGCTATATGTAATATAATTTCTGAAAAAGATAATGAATTGTTTTATTTATTTAATTCAGTTTTAAATCAAACTGAATTAAATGTGAAAAATAATATATTTTTTTCCCCGATGGAAATAATCCCTAAACATAGTATTAAAGAAAAAACAAAAGGAAACTATTTTAATTATGGGAATGATATTTTGCAAAAAATCTTTTCCTCGGATAGTGAAATTTTAAATAAAGTATTAAGTAATTTCTCATATAGAAAACAGCAATTAAATATGTCTGAAGTAATTTCTGAGTGTATAGAAAATCAAGTTTCTGCTGTTTTGGAAGCAGGAACTGGTGTAGGGAAGTCTCTTGCTTATTTATTACCGGCAGCGATATTTGCGTTAAAAACAGGGAAAAGAGTATTAGTATCAACTAATACAATTAATTTGCAAGATCAATTGTATTTGAAAGATTTACCTTTAGTCCAATCTATATTGTCAGAATTAGATCCTGACACAGAAAAGATAAATTTTTCAGTATTAAAAGGCAGAGATAATTATCTTTGTATAAAAAATTATGGGAATCAATTTGTTGATGAAGATGTTGATCAAGATTACTCAAGATTTTTAGCTAAAATGGCAGTTTGGATTTCTAAAACTGAAACCGGAGAAAAGTCAGAATTAGGTTTAAGTAATTATGTTAATAATAATTATTGGAGAAGGATTAGTCCAAAAAATAAAATTAATTGCTATGGTTTTGACGGACCTTGTTTTCTAAGAGAGTCAAGAGAAAAAGCTGAATCTAGCCATATTGTAATTGTTAACCATGCTTTACTTATGACAGATTTAAAATCAGTAAACCGCGTAATACCTGATTATGATGTGTTAATAATTGACGAAGCACACAATTTAGAAGATGTAGCATCACAACACTTAGGGTGGAAATTAGATGAGAGAGATTTAAAAGATATTGTTAGGATTAATTATGGTAAATATAACTTGATTGAAATGATTGGAAATTTAATTAAACGAGAATTCAAAAATACTGTAGATCTTGATCAGGCAGAAAATAAATTAAAAAGAACGATTAACATGATTGAAGAATTAAATATAAAATCGAGAAATTTATTCAAATCATTTAATCAAATTGTAATTACAAGAGGTAATAAGAACTCTGGACATAATTCATTGAGAATTGATATTGATTCTAATTTCCCTGAATTAAAGCTTGTTAAGGATGAATGGAATGAGTTGAAACTTAAATTAGATAAATTGAAATATGATTTGATTAGCTATTATAAATATTCAAAAGAAAAGATTAGTGGAAGTAAAATTCAATTTGAAAATTGGTATGAGTTGTTTGAACAATGGATTGAAGGCTGGGAAGAAGCTAAAAATAATTTAGATGAATTTTTATTATTATCTAATAATGAAATGGTTTACTGGATAGAACACAATGATCAATTTAATAATCATATTTTTTTCAGTGCGCCAATTAATGTGTCAAAAATTTTAAATGAAAAATTATTTTACAATGCGAAATCAGTTATTTTAACTAGTGCTACTTTGAATTCTAACGATGAATTTAATCATTTGATAAAAACTACTGGTTTGAATACAGAGCATGCAGAATCTTTTGGATCTCCCTTTGATTATGATAATTCTGTAGAAATATTACTGCCGACTATGTTTCCGGAACCAAATGCTGATAATTATCAGGAAGAATTAGATAAAATTATTTTTGAAAACGTCCTTGCTGCAAATGGAAGATCAATGGTGTTATTCACCTCTTATAAGTCATTAAGAAATACCCAGAAAAGCCTTAAAAGGAAATTGGAGGAATATAATATAACTGTTTTAGCGCAGGGAGTAGATGGGAATCCATATCAGATAATAAAAAGATTTAAGAAAAATCCAAAATCATTAATTTTAGGAACTTCAAGTTTTTGGGAAGGAGTTGATATTGATGATGGTTCATTAGATTTATTAATTATTACAAAATTGCCATTTGACGTTCCGACACATCCGTTATTTGAAGCAAGATCAGCTAAATATGATAATGCTTTTATGGAATATGCATTACCAAGAGCAATTTTAAAATTTAAGCAAGGTTTTGGAAGATTAATTAGAAATGAAAAAGATACTGGGAAAGTATTATTATTAGATTCGAGAATTATATCAAAACGTTATGGAAAAATATTTTTGGAAGCATTACCTGGAGGGAAAAAAATATTTTTGGAACCAGATTTTTTATAGATGATAAATAAAATTATATTAAAAGAAAAATTGGATCTTGAATCATCATTATTTAGTGGGCAGGCATTTAGGTGGAAAAAAAAATCAAATTGGTATTATGGTTTTATCGATAACAAATTTCTTAAATTACGTATAAAAAATAATTTTTTAGAATATGTTTGCAGCGATGATTGTATACCTAAAGATAAAATATTTGATTATTTTGGATTAGGGATTAAATATGCTGAGATATTTGAGAATATTGATGATGAATTGTCAACTATAGCTTATCAAAAATTGCAGGGAATGAGAGTTTTAAATCAAGATCCTTGGGAATGTTTAATTTCTTTCATTATTTCTGCATGGTCTAATGTTCCTAAAATATCTAATTCTTTAAGTTTGTTATGTAAAAAATTGGGCAATAAATATATGCTTGACGAAATGGATGGATATTCCTTTCCTTCACCATCTCAAATAACAGATCTTACTGAAGTTGAATTGAAATCTTTTGGTTTAGGATATAGGGCGAAATATATACTGAAAACTTCTAAAATAATTCAAGATAAAAATATTATATTATCTGATTTTTATAATCAAAATTATAAGGATTCTTTAGAATTTTTATTAACTTTTCCAGGAGTTGGAGATAAAGTTGCAAATTGTGTTTTGATATATTCCTTAAAAAACTACAATGCATTTCCAGTAGATTTGTGGGTAGAAAGATTGCTGATAGAAGATTATGGCTTAAATCAGAAAATGTCGTTGATTAATAAAAGAAAATGGGGACAAAATTATTTTGGTAAGTATAGCGGTATAATTCAACACTATCTTTTTCATTATAAAAGGAAGTATAATCATTAAAAAAACAGGGGGTCATGATGCCAAATATAGAAGATTTATATACATTTATAAATGGTGAATTTGTTACACATAAAGATGCAGTGATTCCCATAAATGACTCAGGATTTACGCAAGGAGATGCTGTTTTTGATACAGCAAGAACATTTTCCGGAAAAGTTTACAAATTAGAAGAGCATGTAGATAGATTTTTCATGTCTTTAAATTATATGCAGATTCAATCTCCCTATACAAAAGAAGAACTTATTAAATTTTCGCAAGAATTGTTAGATATGAATGTTCCCTTGCTAGGTAAAAATGAAGATTATTGGATTTTTTTAAGAATTACCAGAGGTACTGTTAATAAACAGGGAGAAAATGTACCAAATGTAATTATTCATTGTACAAATATTCCATTTAAGCAAAGAGCAAATTTTTATGATTCTGGTATGCCTATCATTTTCCCATCAGTCAGAAGAACACCTCATGACGCACTAAGTCCAAGGGCAAAAGTGAATCAATATATTAATTTTACTATGGCTGATTTAGAAGCTCATAATATAGATAAAAATGCCAAAGCGGTTCTGCTTGATAAAAATGGAAATATTACAGAAGGCTCGGGAGCGAATATTTTTCTTGTTAAAAATAATGAAATTTTTACCCCAAAGGAGCAATTTGTATTAGCCGGTATTGGCAGATCTGACGCCATAGGATTAGCCAAAGGTTTAGGAATGACATTAACAGAAAAAGATCTTGATACCTATGATGCATTTACCGCTGATGAGATTTTTATTACTTCAACAAGTTTTTGCATAGTTCCTGTTGGGACTGTTAATGGCAGGCAAGTTGGAGAAGGGGATGTGCCTGGTAAAATAACTAAACGCTTGCAGGATGCTTTTATTGATTCTATAGGATTTGATTACGTGAATCAGTATTTGCAACATTTGTCAGCTTAAGGCATCTAGTATTTTTTGAGCTACTATTTTTGCTTCTCCTTCTTGCAAATTAGATGTAAATACTTTTACTCCATCTGTATCAAAACCATTTCTTACTCTGACTGAAGGGTTTCCTTCAGCTAGTAATTCCTCAATTTCGTTATCGCTGTGATTTTTTGAAGAGATGATTAAATAAGGATGTGTTGCTTCTTCATCATTTATATCTTCAGGATTATTTGGTGCCTTGATAAAAGATACTTTAAGGCTATCAATACGTTTGATTGAATCAGAAATTATATTACAATCATTTTCCCATTTTTTCATAACTGAAGAATGGTCTTTATCAATAAAAATTTCTAAAGCTGTTATTAATCCTATTATTTCTTCTTTTGATACTTTAGCAACCCTGCCTATTCCTTCATTGTTTGGTGCTGAATGTAAAAAAGCTGCATCAATAAGATGTTTTTTACCACATAAAATTCCTGTTGATTGAGGGCCTCTTAGACCCTTACCTCCACTGTATGCAACCATATCAGCACCTTTAGAAATAAATCGTCTTAAATTTTCAGGAGGAGGTAATAATGCAGCAGCGTCTACTATAACAGGTATTGAATGTTTGTTTGCTATTTCGATTACTTTTTCAATTTCAATAGCGCCAGCTTGCTTAGGTCCGTATACATAAATTATGCCAGCAGTTTTTTCATTAATGTTTGATTCAAGTTCCCATTCATTTGTTCCGCCGGTATTTCCAATCTCTATTAGTTTAGCTCCTGCATTTCTATAGTTGTGATCATAATTGGTTCTGTGAGATCTGTGGATAATAAATTCATTTTTTAATCCGTCAGTATTTGGTAATTGGTCTATATATTTGGGATTTGACCCAGCCATACAAGCTGCAGTTTGTAACATTAATGCAGATGCAGCACCTGCAGTTACAAGGCCAGCTTCTGCACCAGTGAATTCAGCTATAACTTCTCCCGCCGCCATATTTAATTCTTTCATGTCTACAAACCATTCTGATGCTTTTTCCATAGCATCTACTACACCTTTAGGCATAATGCTTCCACCTAGCATTGTGAGGTATGAAGCACAATTTATTACTCTTCTGACCCCAAGTTTATTATAGTATTCATTTTTTAATATAGACATACGGCCCTCTCTTTTTTGTTATCATAATTTTTTATTAGTTTATGATTTCATTAATTATATATATCTAACATTTTATTTTAGAATATTGCAAGTATTTTTCTTTTTCGGTAGTAAAAAATCATTTTAAAAATAAAATAAAAAATAAATGATTTATCTAGTAAATTGAATTTGGAATTATAATGGATTTCATCATACATTACAGTTTTATTATTCTCATATTTGAATATATGATTGTGTTCCCAATATTTGAATGGGCCATTTATTTGTAAATCTGTAAACAATTTATTTTCTTCATAATTTTTAATAAGTATTCCCCATTTGTTTTTAATTCCAAATATATTTATTTCTATATTGAAAGTTTCATTTTTAGATATTTTTTTTTCAGGAGTGCATGAAACTTTCACAAACCAAGGAGTTAAAAGGTTTATATTTGTCGGCTCTGAATAAAAGTCAAAAACTTTCTTTAATGGCTGATTGATTTTAGTTTTATATTCAAAAAAAAATTTGTTCATTTTAAGATATCTTTTAAAGCTTTTTCTAATTTGACGAATTTGAAATCATATCCCGATTTTAATAAAAGTTGTGGATACACTTTCCTGCTATCTTTTATTTCAGTTAAAAATTCTCCTAAGATTGGTTTTAGTAAAATAGAAGGAGTGAACATAAAGTATGGTCTTTTCAATATTTTTCCTAAAATTCTTGAAAAATCTTTTTGCTTTTCAGGATTAGGTGATGTGATATTTACTGAACCTTCGATATTGTTATCAATAATGTAAATAATGCTATTAATTACATCGTCTATATGTATCCATGACCACCATTGATTCCCTCTATCTATTCTCCCACCAATAAAAAAATTGTAGATTAATTTTAAGTAAGTTAAAGAACCACCTTTTTTACTTAATACGATTCCGAACCGTAAATTAATAACTTTTGTATATTTTGAAGAATTTTCTTTTAAATTGCCTTCTAGCTTGTTAGACATATTAGATATAAATGAATCTCCTGCATCTGAAGATTTTTCTGTAATTGTATTCTTAGGATGTTTTTTATATATGCCAATTCCACTAGCAGATAAAATTACAGAATTTATTAAATTGTATTTTTTAATTAATTCTATTGATTTATTTGCACCAGCGTTTCTTGATTCGAAGACTCTGTGTTTTTTGCCCTTAGTCCATAATCCGATTAGGGGTTCGCCGGATAAATTGATAAATATGAATTTGTTCTTATTATTTTTAAATTCTTCTGAATTTAGATTATTAAAGGTATAAACTTCGTTTAAAAATGGGAGTTTTGTTTTTGTTTTTGCTATATTTCTGCTTACTCCGATTATATGCTCATTGGATTCATTTAATTTATTGGCCAAATGAGATCCTATCAGCCCTCTAATTCCAAAAATTATATAAACAGTTTTCATTTCATGACATAAAATGTTTGTGGTTCAATACTCACAATGACTCTAGTTTCCTTATTTGAAATAGGATATTTATTCTGATTGAGATATTTTTTTGCTAAAGAGTGAATATGTTCATCTGCATTAGCTTCTGATATATTTTTAACTATTCCTTTAAATGTTACTTGATAATACGGATTTTTGGCATCTGTTACTGAAATAGAAACTCTTGGATCTCGTTCCATATTATTAGTTTTAATTCTACCTTTTGCTGTATTTATTAATATATGATTATCTTTGTAATCAATCCAAACTATTGATACTTGAGGTGAGCCGTCGGTGTTAATTGTAGCTAAACTAGCAAAATTTACTCCTTCTAAAATTTCTATTGCTTCTTTTGAGATATTCATATGATTTTCATGTGATTATTTTATCTAAGGAATTATAATCCAAATTTAATGATTCAGAAATAGGCTTTGATGTTAATTTCCCTTTGTAAGTATTTACAGCGTTGTATATTTCTTTGTTATTAATTAAGCACGATTTAATGCCCTGATTTGCAATTAGTTCGATATATTTATGAGTAGCTTCATTTAGAGACTGGCTTGCTGTTTTAGGAACTATACCTGGCATATTAGGCACTGCATACCCGTAGAAATTGTTTGTTTTTACAATAGGGTTATCATGCGAGGTTGAATTTAAATTTTCAACACCACCACCCTGATCAATTGCGACATCTATAATTAATGTATCTTTTTTAATTAATTTTTGTATTTTTGCATTAATAACTTTTGGTGTTTGTGAACCTGGTATATATACTCCATTAATTATAATGTCTGAAGATGAGAGATGTTTTGATAAATTTTCATTTGATGAAAATTTAGTTTCAATTTTTTTATTATAATTTTTTATATTTAATAGTTTGTTTTCGTCAATATCAAACACAGTTACGCTTGCACCCATGCCATAAGATATAATTGCAGCATTATATCCTACTATTCCAGCACCAATTATCGAGATATTTAATGGTTTTATATTGCTGGTTCCACCAATTAATAAACCTGGCCCTCCATATTGTTTTTGTAAGAAATTTGCAGCTATTTGAGGAGCTAGTTTGCCAGCGATTTCTGACATAGGTTTTAATAATGGAAAATTCTTCCCATCTTTTGTAACTGCTTCATAAGCAATAGAAGTCGTCTCTGATTTTAGTAGATTTATTGAAAGGTTTTTATTTGCAGCGAGGTGGAGAAATGTGAATAATATGGATTTGTTATTTAAATATTTAAATTCTGATTCAAGAGGTTCTTTTACTTTAGTTATCAATTCTGCATTTTTATATATTTTTTCTTTATTTGTAATTATTTCACATCCCGCATTCAAATATTCTTCATCTGTATATCCGGCGCCAATACCTGCATTTGATTCAATTAAAATGTCATGATTTTGCTTAGATAAAATTGATGCTTTTTCGGGAATAATAGCAACTCTATTTTCATTATTTTTAATTTCTTTTGGTACACCAATAATCATCAAATCTTACGTATGCATTTATTATTTGAATATATTTTATATGATTTGAAGATTATTTGAAATTATTTCAAAATCAATATATACTATTTGGAGTTTATTAACCTTTAAGTTGATACAGAGATATCAATAAGGAGATATAATTTGACAAAATTTCACTTGCGAAATTTTCCTTTACCTATTATTGGATTAGCATCTTAATTATGCCTAAATTGATAATAGATCCTAATGATTTTTCTAGGATGCTAAAAAGAATTTCTCATGAAATATTAGAGAAAAATTCCGGTCCAGATAAATTGATTTTGATAGGAATGCACACTAGGGGAGTGCCTTTAGCTGACAGGATATCAAAATTTATTGAGGATATTGAAGGTATTAAAATACCTACAGCTCAATTAGATGTTTCTTTTTACAGAGATGATACTGATTTAAAAATTAAAACAGATATAAGTCCAACAATTATTGATTTAAATATTAATAATTCTGATGTTATTTTAATCGATGATGTACTATTTACAGGCAGAAGTGTTAGAGCTGCAATGGATGCATTAATGGATTACGGAAGACCTTCAAGTATCCAGTTATCTGTTTTGGTTGATAGAGGACACAGAGAATTACCTATATCCCCTGATTATGTCGGTAAAAATATTCCTACATCTAGGAATGAAAAAGTAAATGTATTAATCGCAGAGATCGACGGAAAAGATGGGGTGGAAATATCATGATAGCAGATAATAAATTGAACAATTTGCTTGATATAGATCAGTTGTCTAAAAATGATATTTTATATATTTTTGAATTTGCAGAAAAATTATCTTCAATTTTAAATGGCTCTGTTAAAAAAGTTCCAGTATTACGCGGGAAAACTATTATCAATTATTTTTCAGAACCAAGTACAAGAACAAGAGTATCTTTTGAAAATGCAGGGAAAATCTTATCTGCTGATGTTATTAATGTTTCTTCTAGTGGTAGCAGTGATGAGAAAGGTGAATCATTTATAAATGCTGTTCAAACTTTAGAATCAATTGGAGCTGATATTTTGATCATAAGACATTCTGATTCCGGAGCCCCGTATTTTGTATCCAGAAATATTAAGATACCGGTGATAAATGCAGGCGATGGATCTCATGCACATCCTACTCAAACTCTTATCGATCTTTATACAGTATATAAATCAATTGGAGAAATCGAAGGATTAAATCTTACTATTCTAGGAGATAATATTCACAGCAGAGTTTCTAGATCTGCTGTTTTGGGATTTAGTACCATGGGTGCCCAAGTTACATTATGTTCGCCAACAACAATGAATGCAAATTTTTTATCTGATCATGTTTTTGAAAAAGATATTAATAATTATCCTCCAATTATGTATACGACCAATTTAGAAGATGCATTGGCAAATAGTGATTTGATCATGACCTTAAGAACACAATTTGAAAGAAAAGCAAGTTTGGTTTTTCCTAATATAAATGAATATACCAGATTGTTTAAGTTATCAAATGAAAGTCTTAAATATGCTCCTGATAAAGCTAAAATTTTACATCCAGGGCCAATGAATTTAGGAGTTGAAATTGATGGATATGTAAGCGAATCAGAGAAATCTCTAATTAATCAACAGGTTATGAATAGTGTTGCAATTCGCATGGCTTTGTTAATTATTTTAATAGGCGAACATACCTTGGATTCTATTTAAATGGAGTGTAGATGAAAAAAATAATTAAGAATGGAAAAGTTTTTGACGGTATATCTAATAATATAAAACAACAAGATATTTTAATTATAGATGGGGTAATCCAAGAAGTAGGAAAGATAGATATAGCAGATTCTGATATAGAAATAATAAATGCTAGTAATTATATAGTTAGCCCAGGATTTATTGATATACATTCTCATTTAAGAGAGCCAGGTTATGAGTATAAAGAAACTATAGCTACAGGTACAAGAGCTGCTTCAAAAGGTGGTTTTACTACTATTTGCGCAATGCCAACAACTATTCCAGCTTTAGATACTAAAGATTCAATAGATTATTTTCAAGATTTATGTAAACAACGTTCTATTATAAAAGTACACCCAATTGGTGCTGTGACTATGAATAGAAAAGGTAAAGAAATTGTAGAAATGCAGTCTCTTGTAGATTCGGGTGTTATAGGGTTTAGTGATGACGGAGAGCCTATTCATGATTCTAATATTATGAGGATGTCATTAGAATATTCAAAAATGGTTTCTCGCCCAATAATGAACCATTGCGATGATAGAGGGATTAATTATCGTGGAGAAGGTGTGATGAATGATGGATTTTTAGCTCAAAGATTGGGTTGCAGCGGCATCCCCAATGCTGCCGAAGCATCCATGCTTTCTAGAGATATTTTTTTAACTGAATTAACTGGGGGGTTATATCATGCTTGCCATATATCTGCAGCTCAATCAGTAGATGTGTTGAAAATTGCGAAAGAAAGGGGAATTAATTATTCTGCCGAAGTTACTCCTCATCATCTTACAATAACAGAAGATTTTATTCTTGGAGCTAGTGAACAGGATAGAAAACAAATCTCTGAGAATGCCTATAATACTTTTGCAAAAGTCTTTCCTCCATTAAGAACTGAAACTGATATTCAATCTTTAATAGAAGGGATTAATAATGATTTGATTTCAATTATTGCTACCGATCATGCTCCTCATGGTTATGAGGATAAAATGACTACTTTGAATCAGGCGGCTTTTGGTATAAGTAATTTTGAGACTACATTAGGATCAATTTTACAATTATTTTATTCAAAAGATATAAAGTTAGAAAAATTATTGAAATGTTTGACTTCAAATCCTGCTGAATTTATAGGGGAAAAAATAGGTAAATTATCCAAAGGTTATCCTGCGGATATAGTAATTATTGATTTGAACAAAGAATGGGAAGTTGATATTTTAGATTTTGTATCTTTAGGCAAAAATAGCCCTCTGCAGGGAACTAAATTTAAAGGAAAAATTTTACAAACCTTTGTAGATGGTGAAATTGTTTATTCTGACGACAAGGAACATAATGAATAAAGGATTTTTAATTTTATCTGACAAAACTTGTTATCCAGGATATATTTTTGGACACGGAAATTTAGTTTTTGGGGAAGTAGTATTTAATACTTCTATGACAGGGTATCAAGAAATTTTAACTGACCCTTCTTATAAGGGGCAAATTGTTATTCAAACTTATCCTTTAATTGGTAATTACGGAATAAACGATGAAACTAATGAGTCAGATGAAATTCAAGTTTCCGGGTACGTTGTGAGAAAGAATGCTGATTTTCCTAGTCATATAAGCTCTAAAAAAACTTTGGATCAATTTTTAAAACAATATGAAATTATGGGTATTTCTGAAATTGATACTAGAGCTGTTGTGAGAAAAATTAGAGCTCAAGGAGTTATGAATGGAGTTATTGTAAGAGGAAAAGATCCCTCTAAAGGAATTGAATATTTAGAATCAATTCCTAATTATGATTCTCTTGATTTAGCTAAAGGAATTGGGAATAGAAAAGATTTAAATGAAAAATATGGTAAAAATTTAAATCTTAATCAAAAATATAAAGTTGCAGTTATAGATTGTGGAGTAAAAGAGAATATCCTTAAATTATTATTTAAGCGTGGTTCACAAATTAAAGTATTTTCACCAGATTTTACAATAAAAGAGCTACAAGATTTTTCTCCTGACGGAATATTGATATCACCAGGACCAGGAGATCCAAAGAACATGGATTTTTTAGTTGAAAAAGTAAAATCAATTTTAAATGATTATCCTGTATTTGGTATTTGTTTAGGGCATCAAATAATAGCCAGAGCATTTGATGCCGATACATATAAACTTAAATTTGGACATCGAGGCGGTAATCAACCCGTTAAAGATTTAAAAAAAGATAAAGTGTATATTACTGCTCAAAATCATGGATACGCAGTATCTTCAGAAATTGTTAATCCTAATATTGAAATTACTCATATTAATTTAAATGATAATACTGTTTCTGGTATTAAACATAAAACATTACCCATTATGGGTATTCAATATCATTCGGAAGCATCTCCAGGACCTCAAGATAATGAATATCTTTTTGATGAATTTGTAAGAATGATGAGTGTAAAAAGGAAAAATATTTGAAAGTTTTAATATTAGGATCAGGCCCAATTGTTATAGGGCAGGCAGCTGAATTTGATTATGCGGGTACACAAGCTTGCAGATCTCTAAAAGAAGAAGGTGTTACAACCATATTGTTAAATTCAAATCCTGCAACAATTATGACTGACATGGATGTTGCTGACGTGGTTTATATAGAACCAATGACTGTTGAATCTATAGAAAAAATAATACAGATACAGAAACCTGACGCCATTCTGCCTACTTTAGGTGGGCAAACTGGTTTGAATTTAGCTATGGACTTGCATCATGCAGGAATATTTGAGAAATATGATATTAAATTGCTAGGTTCTCCGATTGAAACAATTGAAAAATCTGAAGATAGAGAAGGATTTAAGGAATTGATGAAAGAAATAGGAGAACCTGTTCCCGAAAGTGCTGTAGCTAATTCTGTTCAAGAATCAAAAGAAATTGCAATTTCAATTGGATTACCTGTTGTAGTAAGACCTGCTTTCACTCTTGGAGGGACAGGCGGAGGAATGGCGCATACCTTAGATGAATTAGAAAAAATTGCAGAATCAGGTATTAAATATAGCCCAATTAATCAAATTTTAATTGAAAAATCTTTGATTGGATGGAAAGAACTTGAATTTGAGGTTATGAGAGATTCAAAAGATAATTGCATTACTGTGTGCAATATGGAAAATATAGATCCTATGGGAGTACATACAGGAGATAGCATAGTAGTTGCCCCTAGTCAGACATTAACAGATAAAGAGTATCAGTTATTAAGAACGTCAAGTTTGAAAATAATTAGATATTTAGGAGTTGAAGGAGGGTGTAATGTCCAATTTGCACTTAAACCTAATGATAAAAAAGAAGCAGATGTTGATGATGATTATTATGTTATAGAAGTTAATCCTAGAGTTAGTAGAAGTTCTGCTTTGGCAAGTAAAGCAACTGGCTATCCAATTGCAAGAGTTGCTGCAAAAATTGCTATAGGTAGAACTTTAGATCAAATTGATAATGCTATTACTGGAAAAACTAAAGCCGTTTTCGAGCCTGCTTTAGATTATTGTGTAGTTAAAATCCCACGATGGCCTTTTGACAAATTTTTATATGGAGACAGAACCTTAGGGACTCAAATGAAAGCTACTGGTGAGGTTATGGCAATTGATAGAACTTTTGAATCTGCTTTTTTAAAAGCTGTGAGAGGATTAGAGATAACTGGGAAATCAATATTATGGCAAAACCCAGAATGGAAGGATGCAGATCTAGAAAACAAAGATTTTTATGAAGCAAATGATGAAAGACTTTGGGCTTTGTTTTTTGCTTTAAGAAATGGCAAAAGTATTGAGAGTATTAATAAATTAACTGGAATTGATTTTTGGTTTTTAAATGCATTTTCAAATATAGTTCAAAATGAAAATTTAATAAAAAATTCTACTGATTTTGAAGATAGAATTTATGATTTAAAAAGATTGGGATTTAGCGATAAAGTTATAGCAGAATTGTCAGGGAATGATGAGAATTACATAAGAGATTATAGAAAGTCAAAAAATATATTGCCAGTTTATAAAATGGTTGATACTTGCGCAGCTGAATTTGAAGCTTTAACGCCCTATTTTTATAGCACATATGAAACTGAAAATGAAGCTGTTGCTTTAAAAGGAGAAAAAGCTTCTGTTTTTGGAAGTGGTCCAATTAGAATTGGGCAAGGTATAGAATTTGACTATTGTTCAGTACATGCAGCCTGGGCTTTGAATGATATAAATTTCAAAAGTATTATGATTAACTCTAATCCTGAAACTGTTTCTACGGATTTTGATACTAGTAATCGCTTGTATTTTGAACCATTGGATTTTGAATCAGTTGCAAATATTATTGATAATGAAAATAATTCAGGAGAAACACATACAATAGTTCAATTTGGTGGGCAAACAGCTATAAATCTTTCATCCCAAATAAATGATAATAATTATAAAATTCTTGGGTCTCCAGTCAATGCAATAAATACAGCTTCTGACAGAGGTTTATTTGAACAATTTCTAAATAAGATAAATATTCCTAACCCTCCTGGAGCTACAGCTTCAAATATAAATGAAGCAATTATAATAGCAAAAAAATTGGGATATCCTGTATTAGTTAGGCCAAGTTATGTATTAGGTGGAAGAGCTATGGATATAGCTTATAAAGAAGATGAATTAGAAAATTTGTTAGATGATGCCTTTTCTGCCGGAGAGGGAAGGCCAGTATTGATTGATAAATATATATTAGGTAAAGAAATAGAAGTAGATGCTGTTTGTGATGGGGAAACAGTATTTATTCCGGGTATTATGGAACATATAGAAAGAGCTGGAGTCCATAGTGGTGATTCAATGGCTGTATTTCCTCCCATAAGTTTAAGTAAAGACCAAATAGAACTTATAATAGAATACACTACAAAAATAGCTTTACAACTAGGAGTCAGAGGATTACTGAATATTCAATATGTTCTTAATCAAAATCCTTTACACTCTGCAAGTGAAATTTTAGTACTTGAAGTTAATCCAAGAGCAAGCAGGACAGTCCCTTTTATATCTAAAGTTACTAATGTACCTTTGGTGAATTTGGCGGTAAAAGTCATGGCAGGTAAGAAATTGGAAAATTTAGGTTATAACAGTGGGTTAGGTGCTCACAAAGATTTATTTGCTATAAAAGCACCAGTGTTTTCAATGTCAAAATTAGTTGGAGTGGATACTACACTTGGCCCTGAGATGAAATCCACAGGGGAAGTTATGGGAATTGATACTGACTTTAATTCTGCATTATATAAAGCTTTAATTTCATCTGGAATGGCAATGCCTAAAGAAGGAACAGTTTTAATAAGTGTAGCTGACAGAGATAAAGATGATGTAAAAAATATTGTTAAAGAATTAGATAAAAAAGGTTTTAATATTTTAGCTACTGAAGGAACATCAAAAATTATTAAAGATTTAGGAATTGAAGTTAGCTCTGTTCCTAAAGTTTTCACAGGATTGCATCCTAATGTAGTTGATGTTATTAATCATGGATTAGTAAATGCTGTTATCAATACTGTAACTGGTGAAAGTAAAGTTGTAAAAGATGGATTTGACATAAGGCGAGCAGCAACTGAAAAAAATATTCCTTGCTTTACTTCTCTTGATGGAGCTCAGGCATCACTTGAAAGTGTAAATAAAAAAGATTTTGAGTATAATATAAGTCCTTTAAAAGATTATTTTGAGGAGTGAAAATGGACAGCCTATCTGATAATCAGATAAATCAAAAAATAGGCATTTTATTAAGAAGAGAAATTGAAGCTCGATTGATCACCCAATTTAAAAAATATTTAAGCTCAGAATTAGGTGAAAAAAAGTCTAAACATATAATTAGAGAAGTAATAAAAGAAGTGGCAATAGAACAAGGACGTGAATTGTCAAAATTGAAAGGTAATTCTTTAAATGCATTTATAGAAAGACAAGAACCATGGACTAGGGATGGATCTTTAGTGACTGATGTAATAAAACAAGATAATAAGAGCTATCATTATAATGTTACAAGATGCAAATATGCTGAAATGTATAAAGATATGGGGATACAGGATTTGGGCTTTGATCTTTCATGTAATAGAGACTTTACATTAGTAGAAGGGTTCAATAAAAATATTAAGTTGAAAAGAACAAAAACATTGATGCAGGGTGATGATTTCTGTGATTTTAGATATGATGTTAGTGATTAATTTTTTAAATATTTATGATTCCATCTAAATTAAAGTTAAAAAACTTTATGTGCTACAGAGGAGCAACTGAAGCCTTAGATTTTGATCAATTTGATGTAGCTTGCATTACAGGTGACAATGGGAATGGAAAATCAGCTTTATTAGAAGCGATCACATGGGTTATTTGGGGGAAAACTAAAGTTTTACTATCAAAAGATCTTATTACAAAAGGCGAAAATGATATGTCGGTTGATTTTGAATTTTTTATTGATTATATATCTAATGATTCTGAGTTAATTAACAAATATAGAATAATCAGATCTATACGTGCAAAATCAGGTGGGTCTATCTTGGATCTACAACAATACGATGGCAGTCATTATGTATCTATAAGTAGTGACACAATACCTGAAACACAAAAAGCGATTATAGATTTAGTTAATATGGATTATGAGACATTTGTTAGCACCTCATATTTAATGCAAGGAAATGCAGATAGATTTACAACTTCAAAACCAGATGAAAGGAAAGATATTTTATCAGCTATTTTGAATTTGGATTATTATCAAAATTTAGCAGATTATACCAGGAGTCTCTTGCGTAGTATCGATATTAAAATAAATGCAAATAATATATCAGTTGAAAGAACAAGAAAGGAGATTAGTGATTCAGATCCTCAGAATAATGGAGCTGTTTTTATCGAAAAAGAAATTTTTAATTTAAATCAGAATATAGAAAGTTTAAATAATCAAAAATTAGAATTCCAAAAAAATTTACATCTTTATAATAAATATTTTAATAATATTTCAGAACTTCAAGCTCAAAAGAAATTACTTTCAAATTCATATGAAAATAACATTAATACAATCAATACTTTAAATGATTTTTTAATGAAAGATAATGAATTGTTAAATGAATCAGAAAATATTAAAAATCAATATAATGAAGCGATTGAAAAACAAAAAGAATTAGATGATTTATCTATTGCCTTTCGTAAATTTCAAGATATAAATGATAAATTGAATTCATTTCAAAAGGAATTGGATCTCAGAATTAATGAATTGGACCTTGAATCAAGAAATTTAAATAATGATCTGGAAAATTTAAATAATAAAATTAATCAATCTAATTTATTATTACAAGAAAAGAGGAAAAATCTATCTAGTAATAAATCTGAATTGATTGAATTAAATAAATTAAATGAAAATTATTTAGACTTATCTAATAAATTTAGTTCTGAAATTACAAAATTTAAAAATAAATTTGTGACTTTAAATTCTTCGAATAAAGATCATGAAAATAAATTGATTTTATTGCAAGAAGAACATCAAACTTGCCCCTTATGCAAATCAGGTTTGGACGATGATGCACGAAAATCAATTGTTTTAGATTTAAATAATGAAATCCAATTAAATAATAAAAATATAAATGAAATAAAAAGTAAATCAGAAGAATTGGAAAAAAAATTATATGATATTCAATACAAATACAAAGACACTAATCAAGATTCCATTAAATTAAGTAACTCTATAAATTTATTAAATAACGATTGTATTAGAATTGAAAAAGAAATAGATGCAGATCAAAATCAAATTTTAAATTATAAAAATCTCCTGAAAAATATAAATAATTTATATGAAAATGATCGGAAAGTTCAAATTAATAAAAATAAAATTTTAGAATTAAATTTACTTCTAGATAATTTAAAATTTGATCAAGAGCGATTTAATAAATTAATAAACGAAGTACCCGGATTTATGACTGAATCTGAAAAGAATCTTTTACTTTTGAATCAAGCTAAAGAGAGAATAAAAGAAAATCAAGCAAAATTAAATACATTGAATAATGATTCAGTGGATATAAAAGAGCAAATAAAAGTACTAGAAAAAAATATTAATATTTTAAATCAAAATATTAATTCATTAAATATTAAACCTGATTTAGCTGAAAATATAGATTTGTCTTTGGATGATTTGAAAAAAACATTAATGTTGAAACAAAATAACTTTGATTTTTTAATTTCAAAAAATAAATATTTGGATGAAATATTAATTGATAATAAAGAATTATATCTTAAATCTGAAGATTTAAAATTTCTTGAATTGAGTTTTAGTAAAAATGGTATTCAGGCGTTAATTATAGAAAATATTTTGCCTAGTTTAGAATTGGAAGCCAATAAATTACTGTCATATTTAACGGAAAATCGATTGTCAATAAATTTACAAATCAGGAAAGGAAGAAGATTAAAAAATACTGAAGATTATTCTCAGGAAATAGATATTATTATTGGCGACGAGAATGGAGCTGTACGGGAATATGAGACGTATAGTGGGGGAGAATCATTTAGAATAGATTTTGCGGTTAGAATAGCTTTATCTAGATTGGTTTCATTAAGATCAGGTGTACGCTCTCCAATATTATTTATTGATGAAGGTTTTGGCTCACAAGATCAAATTGGACAAGATAGATTAAGAGAGGCTATACAAGAAGTTAGTAATTCAGAAAATTATAAATTTAAAAAAATCATCGTTATAACACACTTAGATTCATTAAAAGAATCATTTGGTGTAGCCTTGGAAGTTAAAAAAAATGAGAATAGTTCTTATTTTTCATTAAATTAATTTACAATTGTATTTCTTTTAAATTTTTATCAATTATTAATTTTGGTTCGGTGATTTCTTGAACATCTTTAATTTCCCATTCAGGCAAGATTTCTTTTAGTACCATAGATTCATTAATTATTTCTATTACGGCTATATCTGTTACTATAGTGTTTACACATTTGGATCCAGTGATAGGTAACGAACACTTATTTACTAATTTAATATTTCCTTTTTTATCTACATGTTCCATTGCTATAATTAATTTTTTCGCACCTATTGCTAAATCCATAGCTCCACCTATATTCCCTGATTTTCTATTGGTTAATTTCCAATTTGCCAAATCTCCTTGAGCAGAAATTTGATATGCCCCAAGTACAGCAACATCAATATGTCCTCCTCTAATCATGTTAAAAGATTCTGCTGAATCAAAGACACTCATACCAGGCGTATCCCAACTTAAGTATTGCCCGCCAGCATTGATTAAATTTGTATCTTCTTTTCCTTCTGAAGCCATTTCCCCATAATTAAGTACTCCACTTTCACTGTGGTACATAATAAATTTTTCGGGATCGATAAATTGAGGGCATAAAGTAGGTATTCCTATACCAAGATTTACAACATTACCATTATGTAGTTCTTTGGTAACTCTCATTGCTATAGCTTCTCTTGTTAATTTATTTTTATTATTCATCATTAATCGCTTTTAACAATCCTATTAATATATATTGATGGTGTATGAATATGATGTGGATCTATTTCGCCAGTTTCTAGTATTATTTCGGATTCAACTATAGTGATATTTGCTGCAGAAGCCATTACTGCATTGAAGTTTCTTGAAGTGCCTTTGTATATTAAATTCCCTATTTTGTCAGCTTTATGAGATTTTAATAAAGCGTAATCTGCCTTTAAAGCGTATTCAAGTATATATTCTTTATTATTGATAATTCTTGATTCTTTATTGTTTGCAAGTTCTGTTTTAACTCCGGTTGGTGTGTAAAAAGCAGGGATACCCGCTCCTCCTGCACGAATTCTTTCAGCCAAAGTCCCTTGAGGTACCAATTCTAATTCTATTTTGTTTTCATTAAAGGCTTTTTCAAAAGAAGTAAGTATAGATGGAGAGGGTGCCACAGGATAAGATGCAATGATTTTTTTTACTTGTTTATTATCTATTAAAATACTGATATCTATATCATTACTACCTTCTTTCATTCCAATACCTGTTGCCATAGTAATTCCAGCTGTATTTCCAATTATTGTTAAATTTTTAGATCCAATTTCCCTTAAACCTTTAATTAGATTTTGAGGAGTTCCTCCTGGGCCAGCACCAAATCCATCTATCATAATTGAAACATTATCTGGTATATCTTTTAAAGCTTCGAAAGTGCTCTGATATATTTTGGAATAATTATTCATCTATTTATATTTAATATGGATAAAAATGCTTCTTGTGGAATTTCAACTTTTCCTAATTTTTTTAATCTTTTTTTACCTTCAGCCTGTTTTTCTAAAAGTTTCTTCTTTCTAGTAATATCTCCGCCATAGCATTTTGCGGTTACATTTTTTCTTAGTGCTTTAACAGTTTCTCTTGCAATAATTTTACTTCCAATTGCAGCTTGTATAGGAACTTCAAATAATTGTCTAGGGATTAATTCTTTTAATTTGGATACCAATTCTTTGCCATAGTAGTAAGATTTTTCTTTTGAAATAAAAGTACTTAATGAGTCTATTTTTTCTTGATTAATTATAATATCTAGTTTGGCAAGATTACTTTGCTTAAATCCTATCATTTCATAATCCATAGAACCATAACCCTGTGTCACTGATTTTAAATGATCGTAAAATCCTATTAAAATTTCTCCAAGAGGCATTTCAAATGTGATTAAAATTCTGTTAAGAGCAGATGAATTTCCAGAAGTATTTAAGTATTCAATGTTTGATGAGGAGCCTCGTCTAGAAGAAATCAGATCCATGATTTTACCTATGAATTTGTCCGGGCAAATAATAGTTGATTTAATCCAAGGTTCCTGAATATTTTCAATTTCAGATAGATCTATTGATGATGGGTTATTTATTAGTTTTTCATTTTTATTTTTTAATGTTATTTTATATTCAACACTTGGAGCCGTCATAATTATATCTATACCATATTCTCTTTCAATTCTTTCTTGAATTATTTCCATATGCAGCACTCCAAGAAATCCACATCTAAATCCTGGCCCCAATGCTTGTGATGTTTCTCTGCTATAAATTATTGATGCATCATTTAATTGCAGTTTTGATAATGCTTCATCTAAGTCTAGAAATTGATTTGGGTCAAGAGGAAACATGCCTGAAAAAACTTTAGGTTTTAATTCAGCTCCAGAGAAAATTGCTGTAATGTTTGTATTATTAATGTTGGTGATGGTTTCACCAACTGGTAGATTGTTGAATTCTTTTAATCCTGTATAAATATATCCTACCTCTCCTAATTTTAAAGAAGCTTTTTTTTCTTGGTCAGGAGTAAAAATTCCAATCTCATTTGCAGAAAAATTTGTCTGAGAGTTAATTGTTTTAAGATTAGATCCTGATTCAATTTCTCCATCAAAAACTCTTACATAATTAATAATACCTTTATATTGATCATATTTTGAATCAAAAACTAGTGCTCGAGTGAAATTTGTTTCACCTGACGGAGAAGGAATTACTTTTATTATATTTGTTATTAGCTCAGATATCCCTTCTCCTGTTTTTGCGGAACATTGAAGTATTTCTTCTTTTAGAAATCCGAATGTATTAATTAATTCATTAATTACTGTTTCAGTTTGAGCAGAAGGTAAATCTATTTTATTAATCACTGGGATAATATTTAAACCTAAATCTAAAGCTAAATAAGTATTTGCAATTGTTTGTGCCTGAATTCCTTGTGATGAATCTACTAGTAGTATTGCTCCATCTGAAGCTCTTAAACTTCTTGAAACTTCAGAAGCAAAATCAACGTGTCCTGGAGTATCAATTAAATTTAAACTATAAACAGTGTCATTTTTATCGCGAAAAGGTAAGGTTATAGCTTGTGATTTTATAGTTATACCTCTTTCTCTTTCTAAATCCATCGTATCTAATATTTGTTCATTTTGGTCTTTTATTCCTTTGGTAAATTCAATTAATCTATCAGCAAGAGTTGATTTCCCATGATCAATGTGAGCTATAATACAGAAATTTCTAATGAGGCTTGTATTCATATTTAAATAATATATTTTTTAAAGTTATAATTATCACATAAATGCATAATCTTATTTATATAATCTAAAGCAAATTAAACATTGGAGGCTGTGATTGAGAGCAGATAATAGAAAAGATAACGAAATAAGAGAATTACACATATTAAAAGATGTACAAGAACAATCAGATGGTTCTTGTTTGATTAGCTTGGGTAACACGAGAGTATTATGCGCGGTAAGATTTGATAGCAAAGTACCGTTATTTTTAAGAGGCTCAGGAGAAGGATGGATAACTGCTGAATATTCTATGCTTCCTGGTTCAACAAATACCCGTACTAGTAGAAATAATACAAATAGCGGAAGAACAAAAGAAATTCAGCGTTTAATTGGAAGAAGTATAAGATCTGCAATAAATTTAGCTCAAATAGGAGAAAATACATTAATGATAGATTGTGATGTAATTAATGCGGATGGAGGGACCAGAACTGCAGCTATAATAGGAAGTTTTGTTGCATTGAATAATGCAATTAGAAAATTGCAATCACAAAAAATATTATCAAATAATATAGATATTTATCCTGTTGCTGCTATTAGCGTAGGTTTGACAGAGAATAATATTATTCTGGATCTTAATTATGAAGAAGATTCAAATGCTATTGCAGATTTCAATTTTGTTATGGATGAAAATCAAAATATTATTGAAGTACAAGGCACTGGAGAATCAGGAAAATTTACTCAATCCCAATTAATGGAAGCCGTAAATATGGCTGGGATTGCAATCAAAGATATTATTAATATTCAAAAGAAATATTTAGATTAATAATTTAATCTGTTATTTATTAACATAAATGATAACTAATAGAGATTAAATTAGATTGACCCTGACTCTAAAGATTTATATAATTCTCCTTTCTAAATTAAAATCGATGGCTAAGAGAACATATCAACCGAAAAAAAGAAGAAGAGCGCGAGTACACGGTTTTAGATCTCGGTTAAGAACTAAATCTGGTAGAAATATTTTAAAGCGTAGGATGGCAAAATCTAGATCTAGACTGTCACCTTAGATTCCATTTGAGAATTTCATGATTGCTTATGACAATCAAACATTAAAATTAAGAAAAAATACTGACTATAAAACAGTTTGGGATAAGGGCGTAAAGAAAGTATCAAATAATTTTATATTGATATATGTTGTTAACAAAAAAGATTACTCTAGAATAGGCATATCATCGGTGAAAAATTATGGTACTGCTGTCGAAAGAAATAAAATAGTAAGGAGAATGAAGTCTATATTAAATTTATATAATTTTATTCCTGGCAAAGATATAGTATTAGTAGCCAGTAAAAAATCTAAAAATGTTAAATATCAAAATTTAAAAGATGAAATTAAAACACTTTTGTTCAAATCATTTTTGATAAATAAATAGACTGATTAAAACTATGAAAACAATATTAGTATTATTAATTAAATTTTATCAACAATCTATATCAATGTATTTGCCAAGCGCCTGCAGATATATTCCTTCTTGTTCGCAATATGCTATAGAAAGTATGGAAAAATATAATATTGTTAAAGCATTATATTTAATTATAAAAAGATTGATCAAATGTAATCCAATGAGTAAAAAAGGATATGATCCAGTTAAGTGAATAAATTGAAAATTTTCAAAAATATTAAATCATATATTTTAATTAGTTTTATAGTTTCTTTATGTATGATTTCTTGTGTGGGAGATCGTATGAAAGGCTCAGGATGGGCTACTCCTTTTGTTGACGGAAAGAATGTTTATATAGGTACTATAGAAGGTGAATTGATTTCTGTTGATCTTATGACATCGAAAGAGAATTGGAGAGCTTCTTCATTAGATTCTGATTTTTTGCCTAAAGCTATTTATTCAAAACCATTTTTATTTGATAATAAAATATTTGTGGGTACCCCTTCAGGGAAGCTTTTAGGGTTTAATATAACTACTGGATTAGATGAAGTTTCATTACAGGATATAGAACAAAGAGTGATGTTATCTGAAAAACAAATTGGTCCAGTTATTGTAGGAAATATATTACTTTTTAAGGATGATTATATAGCAATACCAACCTCTGAAGGACAACTTTCGCTATTCCAATATATTCAAAATGAAATGTTTGAACCAATATGTTCCTATAAAACTGATGATTCTTTATGGTCTAGGCCAATATGGGATAAAAATAATCAACAATTAATTTTTGGCTCAATGGATGGCAATTTATATTCCATTAATACAACTTGTGATTTGAATTGGAAATTTGAAACTAACTCAAGTATAGTTTCCTCTCCTGTATTAGATGATGGGAAAATAATTTTTGGCACACTGAATCGTTCTTTTTATTCCATTGATTCAAATGGTTCTTTAAATTGGACTTTTAATGATTCAAAAGGATGGTTTTGGGCTGCGCCTGTTATAGATTCTGGAATAATTTATGCTTCAAACCTTGATGGCAATATCTATGCACTCAGATCAAATTCAGGTCAGATAATGTGGGCATATAAGACAGATAACCCCATAATCTCTTCTCCTATAATAATGGACGATTTTTTAATTTTTGTTTCAAAAGAAGGAGAACTTCAGGTTATTCATAAAGATACAAAAAGAAAATTGGGTAGTTGTAATTTAAATCAAAAAGTTTATTCATCTATTGAATCTTATGAAAACAAGATATTTGTACAAGTATCTGATGGCTCTTTAAGAGCTTATACTATAAAAAAGAACGGGAATCCTGACGAATTATGGAACAGGCCATTTTTCACTGAAGAAAATGATAAAAGAAATAATGAAGAATGGGATCCAGCGTGTTGAAAAGGTAATTTATGGAAATATTTAGCGATATATGGAATGTGATATTTATTAGGCCAATGGTTAATAGCCTAATATTACTTTATATTGTTTTAGGTCAAAGTTTTGGTTTAAGTATTATTTCTTTTACAATGATAATCAGAATTTTAATGTTTCCCCTATCCATTAGACAAACTAAACAAATGAAAGCTATGTCTGTTATTCAACCAAAAATAAAACAGATTCAGGAAAGATTTAAAGATGATAGACAAAAAATTTCTCAGGAGACTATGGCTTTATATAAGCAACAGGGAGTTAATCCAGTAGGTTGTTTGGGACCTTTGATAATACAAATGCCAATATTTATCGGTTTATATCAAGCATTGTATATTACCTTGCCATCTAATCCGGAAAACTTAACACAACTATCAGATTCAATCTATGGCTTTATTCCTTTAATAAATCAAGCCGTTCCTATAGATGCAAACTTTTTATGGTTAAATTTGGGATCTATTGTTAGAGATTCTGATATTTATACACAAATAGGATTACCAGTTTTAGTTGGAGCATCAACATTTTTTATGCAAAAAACTACTGCTACACCTGCTATGGATGATAGGCAAAAATCTACAAACAGAATGATGTTATGGTTTATGCCTATTCTTTTAGCATGGTTTACTTTAAGTTTTCCAAGCGGCTTGGCACTGTATTGGTTAATTTCAAATGTGATAGGAACTTTAATTCAATTGGTTATTACAGGTAAAATTCAAAGTTTGTTCAATTTAAATTCAAAACTAGTGAAAGAAGATCCGGAAATATTAATCGAAGATAATAACAAATCAGATGTTCATAAAGATGAGGAAAATGATGAAAGTAGTCGAGACAACGGCAAAAACAATAGAAGAAGCAATAGACATCGCTCTGGTAGAGCTAAACGCAAGCAGAGAAGAAGTAGAAATTAAAGTAATTAACAGAGGGAAAACTGGCTTACTTGGCTTTGGTAATGAACAAGCTAAAGTTAAAGTTGAAAAAGTTAGTGATGTCCCACAAAATATTCAACTTGCTTATGAGGTGCTAAGAAACTTTTTAGAGTATTTAGAATCCCCAATGAAGATTACAACTAAAATTCTTGATAACGGAAAAGTATCCGATTCAATAATATCTTTAGATGGAGAAGATGCAGCTCTTTTGATTGGTCGCAGAGGCGAGACTTTACGATCATTGCAATATATTGTTAATTTAATGATACAAAAAAAAGTTGATAATAAAGAAGAATTAATTTCTCTTGATGTCGAAGGTTATATAGAGAAAAAATTTAATAATTTATCTCAATTAGCTAGAAAAATGGAAAAAACTGTTTTGAGAAATGGTAAACAAATTTCAATGGACCCTATGCCTGCTTTTGAACGAAGATATATTCATAGATTTTTTTCTGGTAGTAAAAAAATAATTACTGAAAGTGAAGATTTTGGTAGAAATAGACATGTGGTATTAAAACCCAAAAAATAAATCAAATTCGTAGATAGAAAATATATTTGGATAATATTAAGTATAAAATTCGATTAAAAGAAAATTATGACTTAATTATTATTGGAAATATGACAAAGGATTATATTAACGATAATTCTGATTTTCAATTGGGCGGCCCTAGTTTATATGCCGGGATTGCTGCTTCTAAATTAGGTTTGCAAACTTTAATGATTAGTAATCATACAATTAGTAAAAATTATTTTGATAATTTTCCTTTGCTTGATGTACTCAATATATCAAATCATGCTGATACAGAATTTTTAATAAATTATAAAAATAATCAAAGAAATTTGATATTAAAAAATAAAGCATCCAAAATCACATTAAATTTAAATAATAAAATAAAAACAAAAATGCTAATGCTTGCCCCTGTTTTAGATGATTTTGAATTATCAATAAAAAAGTATTTTGATTATGATTTAAGTTCTTTATGTGTTCAAGGATATTTAAGAAAAAATATAAAGCAGGGAATTATTGAATTTATTGAAGAAAAATATTGTTTAAATTATCAAGGCATTAATATAATCAATTGTTCTTCAGAAGAAATTTCAAAGTTATGTAATGAAAATTTGTTTAGTAATTTTGTTGAATATATTTCTGTAACATATGGTAGCGATGGATCTACTTTGATTGATAAATATAATAATGTAAATAAATATAAAAATTACAATCCAAAATCATTAATTGATCCTACTGGGGCAGGAGATGTTTTTGCATTATATATGCTAGTTTTTTATTATAGAACTAATAATATTAATTATGCAGTTGAAATTGCAAATTGCGCTGCAAGTTATGTTGTAGAAGGTTTAGGAATTGCATCTATACCTGATTTGAACAGCGTAGAGAAAAGATTGAATGAGCAAATATAATTTATTTAAAATAAAAAAGTACAAAAAATTTGTAGTAATCTCTTTTTCAGAAAATAATATTAAAGCCGATGATATTTATTATGATTTAAATTTGTTGGTAGATGATATTAATTTTGATGATAGTATTTGGGCAGTTGCATTTGATTTTTCAAATGGACTTAATATACAGAATGCTTCTGATAATAAATTTATATTAAGTTTGACTGAATTAGTGATGAATATAAAAAAACCAACTTTTTGTGCGATTAATGGCCAAATAATAAATAGAGCATTTGAATTTATATTGCCGATGGATTATAGAATATGTAGTCGAACTTCTACATTTGTAATGAATCAAATTTTAGATCCCAATATTCAATTTGACGGCGCTACACAATTACTTCCAAGAATTATTGGTTTAAATAAAGCAAAAGAAATGATTATGCTTGGAGTAGATATGAATTCTGAAGATGCATTTAATTTTGGACTTGTCAATTTGGTTACAAGCGAAGATAAGCTTATGAATATCATTGTTGAAAAATTATTGAAAATTGTGAGCTTTTCCCCGTTAGCAATGCAATATACTAAAGAAGCTATTAATTTTGGAAATGAGACTCCAACCGTAGAAGGGATGAAAATGGAAAATGATTTGTCATCAATTTTACTAAGTTCAAAAGATCGTATACAAGCTATTAATTCTTTTAAAAACAAAAAGTCAAAAAAAGATTTTAAAGGGAAATAAATTGTCTTGGCAGTACATTAAATATTATAAAAAAAATAATCTGGCTCATGTTGAATTTGATAATGGTAGTAAAAAAAATTCTTTTAATTTAATTATGAGAGAAGAAATAAAAGAAGTAATTAATGCAATATCTATTGATGATGATATTAAAGTTTTAATATTTTCATCAAACTCAGAAAATTTTTCTAGCGGTGCAGATTTATCTGAATTTAATACATTTCCAAGCATAATAAAATCTAATCAAATAGCAAAATATAAAAATTTATGGATTGATTTATATCAATTTAAAAAGCCAATTATTTCATTAACTAAAGGATGGACTATTGGTTCAGGCTTTGAATTGTTAATGTTAAGCGATTTTGTGTTTGCTCATACTTCAACTAAATTTTTAATGCCAGAAGTCCAGTGGAGTTTGCTACCTATTTCCGGAGGAACTCAAACGTTTGTAAATAAAATTAAAAATTTATATGTTAAAGAAATACTTTTATTTTCTGAAACAATAGATGTATATAAAGCCTTAAAAATCGGTTTAATTAATTATATTTCTGAAGATTATTCTGAATTATCAAATCAAGTTTTTAAATATGCAGAAAAAATTAGTTTAATTGATATTACAAGATTGATTAAAATAAAAAAATTATTAAATTTTAGTACTGAAAAAAATATTTATTTTGGGAAACGTCTAGAAGAAATTTATTCTAGATCTTTATAAAAGTAAAAATCAGACAATATATGAATATTATAGATTTGTTAAATATAACAGAAAGTATATGCCCGGATAGGAAAGCATTAATTTTTGATAATAATTCTGCCACTTATTCAGAATTAAAATCTGAAATATATTGTTTGGCAAACTCATTAAAAGATTTAGGAATAAATAATGGTGATAGAGTATTTTACTTTCATACTAATACTGATAAATGGATTCATATTACGTTTGCTTGTTCATTAATAGGAGCTGTAATGGTACCTATTAATTATCGTTCAAAAAAAGAAGAATTGAATTTTATGATCAATGATAGTAAACCTAAATTAATATTTTCTGGTGACAGATATCATGATTTAATAAATGAAACTATCAAGTATGGCAATCATGATTTAATTAAAGTAGTTACATTAGATAATACCTTAAATAATGGTTCTACAACCTACAAAGATTTAATTTTGCATAATAAATTACTAGAATTAGAAAACGAAGATAGTAATGAAATTGCTTTATTAGTTTATACTGCAGGCACAACAGGTACGCCTAAAGCAGTAATATTAAAACATGCTAGTTTTTGCGAATTTGCTTTAAATAATTTAGACCCTGCGGATTTAGATTATAATGAATCAACCTTATTATCTGTTCCTTTATATCACGTTGCTGGTATTCAAACTGCTATTTCGGGTATTTATTCAGGTAGAACAACGGTCATTCAGGGTCAATTTGAATCTTTAGATTGGATGAAATTAATTCAAAATTATGAAATAAACAGAGTTATGTTAGTCCCTACAATGATTAAACAAATAATAGATAATGAAAATTTTGATGATTATGATTTCAGTTCAATAAATATTATTACTTATGGTGCGGCACCTATGCCAATAAGTGTATTAGAAGATTCTATAAATAAATTTAAAGATGCTAAATTTATTAATGCTTTTGGACAAACTGAAACTGCTGCAACAATTACTTCTCTTGGCCCTGATGATCATGATATTTCTGGATCAGAAGATGAGAAATCCAAGAAATTAAAACGATTAACTTCTATAGGAAAGCCTTTGCACGATATTGAAGTACGAATTGTTGATGAAAGTGGAAAAGAGGTGGGAGTAAATGATGTAGGTGAAATAATAGCAAAAGGTGAAAGGATTATGTCTGGATACTGGAATAATGACAAGGCAACAATGAATGCGATTAAAAATGGATGGCTATATACTGGAGACTTAGGATATAGAGATGAAGAGGGATATATATTTTTAGCAGGGCGTGCAAAAGATTTTATTAAAAGAGGAGGTGAAATGATTTCTCCGGAAGAAATTGAGCAGATATTATATAGGCATCCTAATGTTGAAGAAATAGCTGTGATAGGGCTTCCTGATATTCAATGGGGTGAGATTGTTACAGCAGTGATTAAATGTAAAAAAGATAAACAATTAACTGACCATGAGATATTGGCTTTTTGTAATGACAAATTAGCTAGTTATAAAAGACCAGAAAAAATTATTTTTATTTCCGAACTACCTCGTAATTCAATGGGCAAAATACTCAAAAAAGATCTTAGAGATAAATTCTCTGTTTAAGTAATAGTTATTTCTTTAAAGCCAGTATATGGCCATAAAATTTCAGGTATATTGATGTTCCCATCTTTATTCTGAAAAGATTCCAGGATGGCAATGATAATTCTTGGCAAGGCAAGCCCAGACCCATTTAAGGTGTGTAAATGTTCTGATTTAGATTTAGAGGTTTGTTTGTATTTTATATTTGCTCTTCGACTTTGAAAATCTGTACAGTTTGATACTGAACTTACTTCTAACCATTCTTTTGACCCTGGAGACCATACTTCAATATCGTATGTTTTGTTAGAACAAAATCCAAGATCGCCGGTACATAATAATTTTATTCTGTAAGTTAAACCAAGATCTTTGCATAATTCTGTACAGGTTTTTAGCATAGATTCTAAAGTTTCAGATGATTTTTCTGGCTCAACAAATTGGTATAATTCAACTTTTTCAAATTGGTGAACTCTTTTAATGCCCCTTGTGTCTTTTCCAGCTGCAGCCTTTTCATTCCTGTAGCAAGGTGTTTGCGCAACTATTTTGACGGGTAAGTTTTCTATATTTAATATTTCATTACTATATATATTTGTTATTGGCACTTCAGCAGTTGGTATTAGCCATAATTCTGATTCTGTATCTTTAAACATAGTATCTTTGAATTTAGGTAATTGCCCTGCTCCAAATATAACTGATTCTTTAACAATATTTGGAAGATAATATTCTGTGTAACCATTGTTTATATGCTTATCTAACATCCAATTAGCTAAAGCTCTTTGTAGTTGAGCTCCTTTGTTTTTCAGAATATAAAACCTTGATCCTGATAGTTTAACTCCTCTTTGGAAATCAATTAAATCTAATTTTGACCCTATATCCCAATGTGGAAGAGGTTCAAAATTATTTTTTTGGATCGGAATATCTTCTGTGAAAATAATTTTATTAGAATCTTCATCAGGCCCTATTGGAATGTCTTTTGATGGCAAGTTAGGGATCGATTGTAGTAAATTTTGCAAATTATTGTTTGTAGCTTCTAATTTTTTTTCTTGTTTTTTTATCTTCTCGCCTAATTCTCGCATTTCTAAAATAATTGATTCTGGTTTTTCTTTCATAGAGCTTAATTCTTTTGAAGTTTTATTTCTTTCTGAGCGAGAGTTATCTGTTAGTTCTATGAGTTTTCTTCTTTCAATATCTAGTTCTAGTATATGATTTAGAGATAATATATCAATATTTCTGCTTTTCAATAATTTGATTACAGATTCTTTGTCAGAGCGTAATAATTCAA
>MDTE01201634.1_pt1 | contig 32801 bp, 36 predicted proteins | sample 811231 | NCBI WGS metagenome assembly MDTE01 (sample SAMN05326651, study PRJNA326480) | marine metagenome | isolation source: seawater | place: Indian Ocean: Red Sea | collected 2010
AATTTCAAGATGTTTTGATGGTGCCTCGGGAAGGATTCGCACCTCCGACACAAGCCTTTTCAGGGCTCTGCTCTACTCCTGAGCTACCGAGGCATAAATAGTAAATTTACTGCCCTCTAAATACAATTATACCACGCGACAAATCGTAAGGACTTACAGAAACTTTAACTGTATCACCTTGCAAAATTCTAATACGATTTTTTCTTATCTTGCCAGCACTATGACAAATAATTGTATGTCCATTGCTAAGTTTAACTCTAAACATGGCATTCTTTAGAAGCTCAACTACTTCTCCAGAAAATTCAAGTGTATTTTCTTTTGGCATTAAGTAATAACTTTATAAAAATCTAGATTTAATACTGAGCGCATGAGCATGTAAATTTTCATATTCGGCAAGAGTTATAGCTTGCTTACCAATAACTTCAATACCTTTTTTGCTAAGTGTGAATTGACTAATTTTTTTATAAAAATCACTTAAATTTAAACCTGACGAAAATTTTGAAGAACCAAGGGTGCCAAGAGTATGATTTGTGCCAACATTATAATCACTAGCAGCCACGGGGCTGTATTTACCTAATCCAATACTTCCAGCGTTGTAAATTTTTCCATTAAAAAATTTATAATCTTTTGTAATAATTTCCAAATGTTCAGGGCTTATTATATTAACAACATCAACCATTTGGGATTTATTTTTTGTAAATATGATGAGACCATTTTTTTTTAAACTTTTTACTATAATATTTTTCCTAGGAAGTTTGTTTATTAATTTATTTAATTCATATTTAGTTTTAGTTATCACTTCTTTGTCTGATGTTACCAATATACTTTGGGAATTAGGACCATGTTCGGACTGTGCTGCTAAGGAAGTTGCTATTTGATTAATATTAGAATTTTTATCAGCTATTACCGTAACTTCGGAAGGACCTGCAATCATTCCCTCTATTCCTACTTCTCCAAATACTCTCCTTTTAGCATAAGCAACGTAGTCTCCACCTGGTCCTACAATTTTATCTACTCTGTATACATAAGCTAAAGCTCCAATTGCCTGTGCTCCTCCAACATTGACAATTTTGTCAATTCCACATTTCTGTGCTGCATACATAACTGCTGGATTCAATTTTCCATTTAGTTTTGGATTTGCTAAAATTATATTTTTTACTCCACATATTTTTGAAGGTATTGCGTTCATCAATAATGTTGATGGTAAATTTGCGGGAACATATATACCGACTGAATTTATTGGAATATTAACATATTCAATTTTATTCTTATATTTATCAAAATATTTTATATTCTTAGATTTCTGCAAGCTGTGAAACTTAAAAATTCTGCTATATGCCAAATCAATCGCTTTTTTAACCTTTATATCTAAACTTTTAATAGAATTCTTAATCTGCCTTTTTGTAGGATATAAATTTTTATTATTATCAAATTTTTTTTCATATTTTAGGACTGCCTTAATCTTATTTTTTTTTATGTCTCTTAATATTTTGTCAACAACAGAAGTATTTATACTGTTTCCGTCTCTTCTCTCATTTAAAAATTTTAATAAATTTTTTGAATCTTTTTTGCTTTTATAGTTTAATATTTTTATCATAAATTTAATTTAAATCCTCTAGAGTTGCCTCTAAAACCTCAGCTTTCAAAGTTATTGCAGCATTATTTACAAAAAAGATTACAATATCTAAATTTTTTTCTGACTTAAATAACTCAATTGTAAGAAGTTGTAAAATATTTTTGTTATTATTTTGATTAATATTCTTAGACTTTGAGCTATCCACAAAGTCAAATTTAATAATACTGTTTATTATTTTGTTATTGTCAGATTTTTCTTTTGATATTCTCTGTAAAGGTATCAAAAATACTTTATTTTCTTTTAAAAATTTGATTTCTGACTGCTTGACTTTTGAGTTAGAACATAACGCTGAAATTATTCTTAAACCCTCTGAATTTTGAGCAATAACTCTCTTTAAAAATTTCTTTTCAATCATTTGGCTGATTTAATATTAACTCCTAAACTTTTAAGTTTTTTTTCCAAATTATAGTAACCTCTTAATCCATGATACACTCTATGAATTTTAGACTCACCCTTTGCAGATAAAGCTCCTAAGATTATTGAAAATGTAGTCCTTAGATCAGATGCAATACAATCAGCTCCATTCAATTGTTTTTGCCCATTAATATAAGCTTTATTTTTTTTTATTTTAATATCTGCTCCCATTCTTGAAAGCTCAGGTACAGCCATGAATCGATTAGAAAAAATTGTCTCCTCTATCTCGCTTTTTCCAGGAGTTTTAGCCAATAATGCTAAAATGATCGGCATATTATCAGTGGCTAAACCTGGATAAGGTGATGTTTTTATTTTTTGTGGATTATGTTTTTTTTTTGATTTTAAAAAAATTTGATTTTTATATTTTAATATTTTGCATCCTAGTTTTTTTAAAATTTTTATCTCAGCGCTCAAAAATCTAGGATCAATATTTTTAACTAATATCTTGCCTTTAGTTATTGCAGCTGAACAAAGATAAGAAAATGCCTCTACTCTATCTCCTATAATTACATGTTGTCCATTATTTAATTCTTTTACTCCTTTGATTTTAATTTTTCTTTTACCTAAAAATTTAATCTTTGCACCAGAATTGTTTAAAAAATTAATTAAATCAATTACTTCAGGTTCTATAGAAATATTATCTAAAATTTGACTTCCTTTAGCAAGTACAGACGCCATAATTAAATTTGATGTCCCGGTAACTGTTATGCCTGGAAATTTATAATAACTACCACTTAAACCTTTTTTAGAGGTGATTTTAACATAACCTTTGTTAAGTGTATTATTTGCTTTCAAACTTTCAAAGCCTGATAAATGATAATTTATATCTCTAATCCCCAAACTACACCCACCACCTTTTGCTACAAGAATATTTTTTTTTTGGTATCTTCCCAATAAAGGTCCCATTGTTAATACACCAGCTCGCATTGTTGAAACAAGATTGTATGGAACTTTAAGCTTATGTGTTTTATTGTTTGTTATTATCATAATTTTTTTACTTTCATATGTTTCAATTTTTGCACCCAAAGCTATTAAAAGTTTTTTCATGGTATAGATATCTTTAACATATGGAACATTTTTAAGAATAACTTTACCTCTAAATAATATTGATGCAGCCATCAAAGGTAGACAAGAATTTTTAGCTCCAGAAATATTTATTGATCCATTAATTTTTTTTGTAGGTCCCCTAATAATAAACTTTTTCATATTATTTGGACTTTGCGAGCGTAATTCCAGTCTGTCCTTGATATTTACCTTTTCTGTCTGAATAAGAAACTTCTGGCTGATCACCTTGAAAAAAAAGAATTTGAGCAGCGCCACTGTTTGCATATAGTCTTATAGAATTACTTGTATGATTAGAAAATTCTAATACTAAATTTCCATGCCATCCAGCCTCAAGAACTGTTGGTGGAGTTCCTAATCCACATCTTGCATAAGTAGATTTTGCAGTTACTAGACCTGTTACATTTCTTGGCATTTTAAAATATTCTAAACTGCTTGCTAGAGCAAATGAATTTGGTGGTATTAGTATAGAGTCTTCCCCTTTAACTGTAACAAAATTATCCTCAGTAAAATTTTTAGGATCTGCGGTGGCCCCTTTTATGTTAGTAAAAATTTTAAATTCATCACCACATCTCAGGTCAAACCCAAAGCTGTTTAAACCGTGACTAATTCCTTTTGAAATTGACTCATCAACAAACGGATTTATCATATCGTAATTTTTTACCAGTTCCTTAATTTGCTTGTCGTTTAAAATCATTTAACTTTTTATATTTAATTTGAAAAATTTTTCTTTTTCTTAAATTTTTTCTAAGAGCATTCTTTAAATCAAGCTTTCTAGCTTTATCTTTACTTTTATTTTTCATCTCTGATTATTTTTTGTCTGGATTAGTTAAATGATCTAAGGTGATAACTGTATCAATTGGTATAGTCTTATCTTCAACTATTTTTTCCTTATTTCCAGACTTGGCCAATTTTTTTGCTCTTTTCTCAGCAAGTTTTTTCTCTCTCTTCGCTTGCTTTTCCATTGCCTTTGCGCCTCTTGTACTTTTATAATCGTAATGAATTCCCATGATAACATTCTTATAATTAATATATATTTTTTTTAAAAAAAAATAAGACAATAATTTGTCAAATTTTAATTTATACACTATTGTCTAACTTTTTAAAGCCCCTTTAACTCAGGTAGTAGAGTACCTCCATGGTAAGGAGGAAGTCGTCCGTGCAAGTCGGGCAAGGGGCACCAAAGATACTATTCTTTTACAAATTTTTTTCGATAAATAAAACCTATAAAAATTATTAAAAATAATCCAAGGATGGGCAAGTATATATCTGGAGTCATTATCATTTCTAAAACACTGGGCATCTCATTGTTATTCTCAATTAACTTGTCTATTCCTGATCCTAGTGAAACTCCAATAAACAATTGTGGTGTCAATCCGATTAAGGATCCAAAAAAATAATTTTTTATTTTTATATTAAAAATTGTGGGTATCAAATTTTGAAGAAAAAAAGGTATGCCACCTATAAACCTGTAAATTACAAAATATAGTAATTCATTTTTTTTAAATATTTCAAAAAGATAATTATATTTTTTTGAGAATTTGTTATAAATAAAGTCTTTAAACATGAAAGATGCAAAAATATAGAGTAAAGTTGCTCCAGAGGTCAGACCTAATACTACAACTAGGGTACCAACCCATTTACCGAATAAAAAACCACCAACTAAAAAAATTGGTGAAGCAAAACCAAGTAACAAAACCCAAAGTATTGAAATCAAATAAAAAATTATGACAGATAAAATTATATTACTTTCTTTGATTTTATTAAGAGAGTTTCTATTAGATTTTATTAAATCAAAACTTTTAAAGTCTTGAAAGGAAAAATTATTAAAAAAAAACCATAAAAAAACCGTTATTATTAAAATGTAAGTAATTCCAATATATAGTTTTGTATTATTTTTAGTAAACATTTATACAATTTTATTAAAATTAACTGTACTTATATAGTTTTATTTTCTATAAGATCGAAATTTTATTAAAAGCGATTATGAAAAGAACTTGGCAACCTTCTAAAGTCAAAAGAGCTCGAAAACACGGTTTTCGCTCTAGAATGGCTAGTAAAAAAAGACAGAAAGTTTTAAAAAATAGAAGAAAAAAAGGTAGAAAAAAATTATCTGTTTAATGAATGTAAGCATTTCTAGTCTTTCAAAAGAGGATGACTTTAAAAAAATATTAAATGGTCATAAGATCTCAAATAAATACCTAACTATTTTTTATAATAAAATCGCTAATAAGAACCCAAAATGTTTAAACGTAAGTATAATAGTAAAAAAAAAAATTGGCTCAGCTGTTACAAGAAATAAAATAAAGAGACGTCTTCGCAATATTATCCGATATTCACTTAAAGAAGTTAGTATAAATTTAAAATATTCTTATTTATTTATTGCTAAAAAAAATGTATTTGATGATGATTTTAATATAATCAAAGAGTATATATTTGATAGTTTAAAAAAAATTAAACCATGAAAATATTAAATAATTTAATTGTTATTATAATTAAAATTTACAAAATATTTGTGAGCCCGCTATTTGTAAATTCGTGTAAATTTGAACCTACATGTAGTTCATATGCTATAGAATGTTTTGAAAGATATAATTTATTCAAAGCAATTTTTAAAACCTCAATTAGAATAATCAAGTGTAATCCTTGGTTTAATACAGGTGGTTTTGATAGCCCTATAGAAAAAAAGGTTAAATAAAATGGATTTGAAAAATATAATTGCTGCTATTGCTTTATCTGGAGCTGTGATTGTTCTGTATGGACTTTTTTTCGCCCCTACTGAAGAGCAACTTTCTAAAAATGTTCTTGATAAAAATAAAGATAGCGTAACACTAAATTCCTCTGAGACACCTAGTATAGATGAAAATGTAATTGTAAAAAAATTGTCTAGAGAAGAAGCTTTAAATAGTTCAGAAAGGCTTTTTTTTGAAAATGAGCACATAAAAGGTTCAATTTCTCTCACTGGAGGAATAATAGATGACCTCGAATTAAAAAATCATAACAAAACTCTAGGAAGTCAAGAAAAAATAAAACTCTTAAATCCAAGCGAAACATATGAAGGATATTATTTCAGCACTGGTTGGGCTTCAAAATCTAGCATTGAAACTCCGAACTCTAAATCATTATGGAGTGTTGATGGAATGAGTAAATTAACCCCAGGAAAACCGGTTAAAATTTACTTTGAAAATAAAAGCGGATTAAGATTTGAAAAGGTTTTTACTTTAGACAGTAAATACTTATTTAACATAAAACAGACTATAATAAATAAATCTGAAAAAACTTATAAAGTTTTCCCGTATGCAATGATCAATCGTAATAATTTACCCGAAGACCTTACAGACTTTTATATACTCCACGAAGGGTACACATTAATTTCTGGAGAAAATTTAGAAGAAGTTGATTACGATGATATTCTAGAGAAAAAGTTTTCTGCTGAAGGTTCAACTGGAGTATTAATTCAAGGAGATAAATATTGGATGACATCTATAATACCCGAACAAGGTAGAAAATTTAGATTTGATTTAGATTATAAAAATAAATATAGGGCAAGTTATATAGATATAAATGGTTATGAAATAAGACCAAACACAATAATAGAACACAATATAAAATCATTAATTGGTGCAAAAGAAATTAATCAAATTAATACATACAAGGATCAGTTAAAAATAGAGAAACTTGATTTAATAGTAAATTACGGAGTTCTTTACTTTATAATAGTTCCAATGCACAAAATATTAAGTTATTTTTTCAATTTTACAGGAAATTATGGTTATGCAATAATTTTACTAACAATTCTTGTAAGGTTAGTTTTCTTTCCATTAAATCAATATTCTATGAAATCAATGGGTAAAATGAAAGGACTTGGGCCAGAAATTGAAAACTTAAAGTCCAGATTTAAAGACGATAAACAACAGTTGCAAAGAGAAATGATGAAATTGTATAAGGCAAATGGAGTTAATCCTGCAAGCTCTTGTTTTCCTATTTTAATTCAAATCCCAATATTCTTTAGTTTATATAAACTTTTACTTTTAGATTTAGCAATGAGACATTCTCCATTTATCTGGGTATGGCAAGACTTATCTGCAAAAGATCCGTTAACTATTTTTAATTTGTTTGGTTTATTACCTTTTAGTGTGCCAACTTTTTTAGAAATTGGTTTATTACCAGTACTGATGGGCAGTAGTATGTGGCTTCAAATGAAATTATCACCACAACCATCAGGATCAGACGAAATGCAAAAAATGCAAAAGAAAATATTTATGTTAATGCCATTATTCCTAACGGTAATTCTTGCACCCTTTGCAGCAGGTTTAATACTTTATTGGGTCTGCACAAATATACTTACAATTATCCAACAGTATATAATAAATAGAAATATAAAAGTTAAGAGTTAACTTATGTGTCTCAGTAAAGAGGAGTTGAAAGATATTCTTCCTAAAAATGGTCCGAATATTGACGAAGTTTCAAAGTATATAGAAAAATATCGAAGTGAAATAATAGTGATAAAGTATGGCGGAAACGTATTTATTGACAGACAAATTTTTAACAATTTTATAGAAGATTTATCTATTTTACAAAAGTTAGGACTTTCTGTTGTAGTTGTCCACGGGGGCGGTCCAAGAATTAAAAGAGAGCTAGAAAAATCTAATATAATTTCTAAATTTATAAGAGGCTTGAGAGTTACTGATGAAAAAATTATAAATATTGTCGAAAGAGTGCTTATTGAATTTAATCAAGATATTGTATCATCATTAAAAGAGAAAGGAGTTATCTCATTATCAATAAATTCAAAAGAGAATAATATTATTGAGATAATACCAGAAAGTAAGGAATTAGGTTTTGTAGGAATTCCAAATAGAATTAATTCTGAATTTTTAAAAGAAAAAATAAAGGAGAGATTAATACCAATAATATCTCCTCTCGGATTAGACGCAAACAATCAAACCCACAATATTAATGGAGATACCGCTGCTGGTGCAGTTGCAAAATCACTCAAATCAAGGAGATTACTTCTTATGACAAATGTGCAAGGTGTGTTAGACAAAAACAAAAATTTAATTCAAGAAATTTCATCATCAAAAATCATAGAAATGATAAAGGATAATACTATAACAGAGGGTATGATACCCAAAATAAATACTTGTTTAGATGCAGTTAATAATGGTGTTACAGCCGTTGCTATAATTGACGGAAGAAAAGAGCACTCTGTATTATTTGAAATTTTTTCTGATAAAGGATCTGGAACACTAATAAGAAAATGAATGAATTAAAATATAAAAAAAATCTTCTTTTGGATCTAGATGGAACCGTATATCAAGATTTAGAATCAGTATTTGGTCAAGTATCGAGATTGATGACGAAATATATATCCGAAAAACTAAATATAAATTTAAAAAAGGCAAAGGAACTGCAAACAAATTATTTTTATAAATATAACACCTCTCTGAATGGATTAATGATACATCATGATATATCTCCAAAAGAATTTTTAAAGTATGTTCATGATATCGATCTATCATTTATGAAAAAAGACTATGTTTTAAGGGGAGAATTGAAAAGGCTAAATATGAGAAAATTAATATTTACAAATGGTAGTACAGAGCATGCCAAAAATGTTTTAAGTCACTTAGGTATAGATGATTTATTTGAAGATATATTTGATATTACAGATGCTCAGTATCGTCCTAAACCCGAACCAAAAGCTTTTGATCTGATGACAAAGAAGTTTAAAATTGATCCCAAAGATACAGTTTATATTGAAGATATTGCAAAAAATCTGTCTATTGGAAAGGAAAAAGGCTGCACAACTGTTTGGTTAATTAATAATGAAGAGTGGGGAAAAATGGAGTCCGACAAGGATTACATTGACTATAAAATTGAAAATCTATCTTTATTTTTAAAGAAATTAAGGTTATTAAAAAGTAATTAAATATGTCTATTGAAAAAGTTATAAACGATGCTTGGGATAACAAAGATCAAGTTAATCAAAATTCTGACAAATCTTTAAAAGAAGCAATAGACCAAGTTATCTTGGATTTAGATTCTGGTAAGTCAAGGGTTGCAGAAAAAATTAATGGAGAATGGAAAACTCATCAACATCTTAAAAAAGCAATCATGCTTAGTTTCAGAATTCATGGTATGGAAACTTTGGCTGGACCTTATTCGAGCTGGAGAGATAAAAGCAATATTTTAAAAGGTAAAACAGCTGGGTGGGGAGATAGAGAATTTGAAGAGGCAGGCTTTAGGATGGTACCAAATTCTCCAGTTAGAAAAGGATCTTTTATTGGGAAAAATGTAGTCTTAATGCCATGCTTTGTTAATATTGGAGCGTATATTGATCAAGGAACAATGATGGACACTTTTAGTCGAGCAGGAAGTTGTTGTCAGATAGGAAAAAATTGTCATATATCAGCAGGAAGTGGAGTTGGTGGTGTTTTAGAGCCCGCTCAAGCACAACCAACAATAATTGAGGATAATGTTTTCCTTGGGGCTATGTCTGAGATTGTTGAAGGTGTAATAGTAGGTGAGGGTTCTGTTTTAAGTATGGGTATGTATATTGGTCAATCTACAAAAATTGTTGACAGAAAAACAGGTGAAATCGTTTATGGAAAAATTCCACCCTATTCAGTTGTGGTTCCTGGTTCTCTACCAGATAAAAAAAATCCATCTGCACCATCTTTAAGCTGTGCTGTAATAATTAAGCAAGTTGACGAGAAAACAAGATCTAAAACTTCGATAAATGATCTTTTGAGAGATTAAGATGAAAATCTTTAATGATTTACAGTTAGCAAAAGAGCTAATCAAATTCCCTACTGTCACTCCTGTAGATGCAGGAATAATGAAATTTTTGGAAAAAAAACTAAAAATGATTGGATTTAAGACTAAAATTCTAGAGTTTAAGGAACGTAACAGTAAAACGGTCAAAAATATTTATGCAAGATTTGGAGAGAAAAGTCCAAACTTTTGCTATGCGGGACACGTAGATGTAGTTCCTCCTGGTAACATTAAAAACTGGTCTTCCAATCCTTTTAAACCAACTATTAAAAATGGAAAATTAATTGGAAGAGGTGCTAGCGACATGAAATCATCTGTTGCATCCTTTATTGCTGCTGTTAGCGATTTTGTAAGCAAAAATAAAAAATTTAACGGCTCTATAAGTCTTTTAATTACTGGAGATGAGGAGGGCATAGCGATTAATGGAACTAAAAAAGTTGTTGAGTATCTAAAGAGAAAAAAAGAAAAAATTAATTTTTGTTTAGTTGGAGAGCCCACAAACCCATCCCGTATGGGTGAAATGATTAAAATTGGCAGAAGAGGTTCAATGACGGGTTATTTGAGTATTTTTGGTAAAATGGGGCACGTCGCTTATAGTCATAAAGCGGTAAATCCGTCAACTTGTATTGTAGATGTTTTGAAAAACCTAAAACAATTAAGACTTGATAGTGGCTCAAAAAATTTTCAACCTTCTAATCTAGAAATAACTAAAATTAATATAGATAACAAGGCAGATAATGTCATCCCTGGAGATGCATATGCTACTTTTAATATAAGATTTAATGATAAGCATAGTTCTAGTAAAATAAAAAAAAAAATAAATATTAATTTAAGAAAAATTTGTAAAAAACATAAATGTAAATTCAAAATAGAATATATGATATCTGGTGAGTCATTCATTACTAAACCAAACAAAACTACTTACATGATAAAAAATATTATAAAAAAAAATACAAAGATAAATACAAAATTATCTACCTCTGGTGGAACATCTGATGCGAGATTTATTAGAAAGATTTCTCCTTGTATAGAGTTTGGTATGGTAGGAGCTAGTATGCATCAAATAGACGAAAATATTAAATTAAAAGATTTGAAAACTCTAACAAATATCTATAAAGAAATTTTAGAAAATTACTTTCTGTGAAAACTGCTATAGTTACGTCTGATACTTCTGAAAATCATTTAACTGGAGATGGTCATCCTGAACAACCGAAAAGAGTAAAATCAATAATTAATGTTTTAAAAAAAAAGAAAGATTTGATTTGGGAAAAACCTGGTATTGTTCCTGAAAAAATATTAAATCTTACACACACTGAGAGTTATCTTAAAAATTTAAAAAAATCTTTTCCTCATAAAGGCATAAACTTTCTTGACGGAGACACTGTAGTATCTCCAGGGAGTAAAGAGGCAGTATTTGATGCTGCGGGTTCGACAATAAAAGCAATTGACGGAATACATAATAAGAAATTCAACAACGCATTTTGTGTAGTAAGGCCTCCAGGTCATCACGCCGAAAAAAATAAAGCTATGGGTTTTTGTTGTTTATCAAATGCTGGTATAGCAACAAATTATCTGATTGATAAATATAATTATAAGAAAATTGCCTGTGTAGATTTTGATGTTCATTGGGGAAATGGAAATTACAATGTTCTTTACGATAACAAAAACTCACTATATATATCGACCCACCAGTACCCTTTCTATCCTGGTGGCGGGACTGAGAATGACAAAGGCAAATATAACAATTCTTTAAACATTCCTTTACCTGCAGGCACAAATTCAGAACAATATTTTAATGCCTATGATAGAGTTATTGATAGGTTAATTAAATATAAACCAGATTTTCTTATATTTTCTGCTGGTTTTGATGCACATAAGGACGATCCTTTAGCACAATTTAATTTGTCGTCTAAGGATTTTTATGAGATTACCAAAAGAACACTTAGAGCAACAAATAAGTATACAAAAGGGAAGGTTCTATCGGTTCTAGAAGGTGGGTATGACCTTAACGCACTTGCTGAAAGCGCATATAATCATGTAATGGCTCTATCCGAAAAAGACTATTTATGAAATTATACAAAATTGGTTATTCAAAAATTAATAATAAAGGTCTATTTGCTAATAGAGATATTAAAAAAGGTACAAAAATAATCAATTATGTTGGAAAAATAATTACAAAAAAAGAAACAGAGAGAAACCCAAAGTTCGATAATAATAAAGCAATTTATCTTTACAATTTAAATAATAGATATGATTTAGATGGAGATTTTTCCTATAACACTGCAAGACTTATAAATCACTCATGTAATCCAAATTGTGAGGTTGATGGTAAAGGGCTCAAGCTATGGATTTCATCAATAAAAGATATAAAAAAAGGTGAGGAACTATCATATGACTATGGATTTGGTTATGATGAGGATTACAAACAATTTCCTTGTAAATGTGGATCAAAAAATTGTTGTGGTTATATAGTTAGAGAGGGATCGCGTTGGAGAATAAACAAGAAATTTAAAAAAAAAATTAATAAATAATTTTTTTTAAATAAAGACCTTTAGGGGGCGCTAATGGAGCACAATTTTCTCTTTTTTTTGATTTTATAGCATTTAAAAATTTTTTTATAGACCACTTTCCTTCGGCTAAATATTTCAAACACCCTACCATAGATCTAACCTGGCTTTTTAAAAAAGATTTTGAAACAAACTTTATAATTATTAAGTTTTTCTCCTTTAATACACTGATTTTGTAAATAGTTTTTATTGGACTTTTGGCATTGCAATTAGATGCTCTAAATGTTGAAAAGTCATGAGTTCCTTGAAGTTTTTTTGCACCTATTTTTAATAAGTTTAAATCTAATTTGTTTATTATGTGCCACTCTTTTAGATTGTTAATTACCGAAGGGGAAATATAATTTCTAATTAAATATACGTATATTCTTTTTTTTGCACTATATCTTGCATGAAAGTTTTTATTTTTTTGTACAATTTTTTGGATAGATATTTTTTTTTTATTCAAAAAAAAATTAAGAGATTTAATTAATAAGTTGGGGTTTGCAATTTTTTTTTCATAGTCAAAATGTGCTGATTGCTCTATTGCATGAACACCCGCATCTGTTCTTCCAGCTCCATAAATTTTTATTTTCTTTTTTAATAGTTTAGTTAGAGCTTTTTCTACTGTTCCCTGTATCGAAATACCTTTTTTCTGAATTTGCCAACCTATATATGAAAACCCATCATATTCTAATATTATTTGATATCTAAACATTTATAAATTTTGAACCTTTTTCTATTTTGTTCCCAATTAAAAATTCTTTTTTAGGTTGGGGATTTTTACCTTGTTTTTGTATAGTATTTATAGTTATAGATTTTTTTCCACATGCAACAGTAAGATAACTATCCAAAACGACACCCGGGTCACCTGTCAAATCAGATAGGGTACATTTAAGTATATTAAATCTTTCACCTTTATATTCAAACCAAGCTTTAGGATAAAGTGCATTTACTTGGGCTAATACTTCTTGAGAAGTATTTTTCCAATTAATTTTATTTTCACTTTTAAGTATTTTAGGTGCGTATGTAGCTTTTAAATTATCTTGATCGATAAAAGATAGTTTATTTTTTTTTATCAAATTTAAGTTTTCTACAATTTTTTCTGAAGCTAATTTGCTTAATCTTAGAGACAAAGAATGACTGTTTTCATTATCTTTAATCTTCAGTTCGTAAATATTTCCAACAGGGCCGCTATCTAATTTATCATTAATTTTCATTATACTTATACCAGATAATACTTCTGAATTCATAATGGATCTCTGAATTGGTGCTGCACCTCTGTATTTTGGTAGTATAGATGCATGTATATTTATGAAGCCGTGCTTACAAAAATTTAAAAAATGACTTGGTATCAATTGTCCATATGCAACAACGACTGCTAAATCAAAACTTAAATTTTTTAAATAATTTTCCTCGTCTATTAATTTATCTGGAGTTTTAATATTTAAATTATATTTTTCAGCTAAAAGATGAATCTCTGATTTTGATATTTTTTGACCTCTGTTAGATTTTTTTGGAGGTTGAGTAAATACTGTTACTACTTTTAAATCACTATTAATTATTTCTCTAAGAATTGGTGCTGCAAAGTGGGGTGTTCCAAAAAAGATAACTTTGGTCATTTCAAACTATTATCTTTTCTGTTTTTTTTTGTTTAGAAAGTTTTTTAATTATTAAATCTTTTTTTAATTTTGACAAAAAATCAATAATTAATTTACCATCACAGTGTTGCAATTCGTGTTGAGCACAAGTTGACAATAAACCATCACAGTTTAACTCTTTTTTTTTTCCATCTTGATCTATATATTTTATTACAATAGTTTTCGGCCTTTCAATTTGTATAAATGTGTCTGGTATAGACAAACATCCCTCTTCATAAATTGAGGTCTCGTCGCTTTTATTTATAATTACTGGATTTATAAAACAATATGGTTTTTTTTCATTTTCTTTTTTAGAGACATCTAATACGACTATTCTTTTTGGAACTCCTATTTGTATTGCAGCTAAACCGATACCATTTGCTGCGTACATGGTATCAAATAAGTCTTTTATTAGTTTTTTTTCATTAATACCAATTTTTTCTATTGGTTCAGATACTTTCCTTAATATTTCATCAGGTACAGTTATAATTTTTTTTAATGTCATTTAAATTTAGATTTTGACTGGAAGAGTTTTTAGAAGAATATTATTTCTAATTGTATCTAAATTAGTCTCGTTTAGTACTGATATAATAAAGTACAAAGTTTCTGTACCTAATGTTTCAATTTTATCCTCACCAATTATTTCAGTCAATCTCAGCAGTAACATCCCGATATCATCATTATTTATTAAAACTTGTAAATCTGTGGGTATATTTGGTTCATCATTATAAAGATTGTCAAATTTTTTATCTAAGGTGACACCATCTGATTTAAGAGAGTCTATAATCATTTTATCTTTATTAGAAAAAACGTAACTCTTTTTAACTTTAATTTTTTTTAATAACTCGTTTGTTTCTTTTTCAGCTTTATCAATTTTATAATCTTCAATAAAATAATTAATTAATTTAGACTGGTGAATAATCTTATTGTTAAATTTGATGTCTTTTTTTAACGTGTTTTCATTTTTAACGTATTTTTCATAAAAACTTGAAAAATTTGATGGAACTAGGTCTTCTTCAATTTCTTTAAGAATATTAGATAGTTCCTCATTAAATGCATCACTAATATTATCTCTAATCATAGAATTTTTTATTAGTTGAGCAAATTTGATTTGCATATCTATATTCTTTGTTAGCAATAGTCTTTGATACAATAAAGCTCTCCCTTTACTATTTGATAGTAATTTGTAATTATCTTCAGCATTAAGAAGCTCATCGATATTAAATTGGAATCTTTTATATAAACTCATCAGATCCTTTTCAGAATAATTACCTTCATGAACCGCAATTTCTATTGTCGATACTTTCTCCTCATTCTCTAAATCGATCTCATTAATACCTTGCAATAAATTGTTTTTTGATAAATATTTCCAAATAAATTTTTTTGTATTATTATTGGGAATATAAGTAAAATTTTTGTTTGTCAGATGAGAAAGGTGAAAATTTAATACTGTATCTTCTGATAATTTTAATCCATTTTGTTCAGAATATCCAACTAGAAAATTAAACTTCGTTTCAAAAAATTTATCGCTAAATCCTAATTCTTTTTTTAAATCAAAGTATAATTTTGCATCTTCAATTTTATTGTTTGAGATCAAACAATAAATATAAAATTTTTCAATATAGTCGCTTAATGCTAAATTCTTAATATTATCTGCAGTCAAAATCTCACAAGATTTACTTAATTTTGCATTAATTAGATTTTCGTTCAAATAAAACTCTATTAAATTTGTTGAATTATCAAGATTTTTGTTTTTATATATAAATTCTTTAACCAGTTCTAAATCGTCCACCTGTCTTAAAAAATTAATTTTAAAATCTATAAAATCATTTTTTTCAATATTTTTACTTGGCAAATAGGAGTTCGTTAATAGTGCAATCTGCAAAATATCTTTTGCATCCTTTGATAGTTTTATTGAATTTAATTTGTTCATTAATATTTTAATTTGATCCCCGTCAGAATTTTTCCACATTTCGATACTAAGATTATTTTCTTCTGGATCGTATAAGCCAATGAGTTTTTTTGTTGATAAATTTATAATCTCCTCATTTAAATTATCAGCTTCATTAATTTTTGTTTTTAAAATTATATCATCATCCTTTTGATTAACTTCTTCCGAAATATTTTCAACTTTATTTTCTGATTTTTCAATATTCCAGATATCCTCAGGTTCATTAGAATGACTGTTTTTAATAAATATCAAAAAAATTAATATTATTACAAAAAATAAAAAACTATTTAATGATTTTAAAGTTTTCATTAGGAATTTTTTTTTCTATTTTTTTATTTGGAGAAGGAAAATTTATCTTATCTATTAATACTATTATAATAAAAAAAAAGGAAATAATTAATAAAAGTTTAATGAATAACTTGCTTATAGAACTTAGACTGCCTGGTCTTGTTTTTTTTTGAAATTGCATATAAATTTAAATAGTTTCAAATTAAGACATATTTGTGTTTTTTCAATATTTAAAAATATGATAATTAAAAAAAATTTAGTTTTGATTGGCATGATGGGATCAGGAAAATCAACAATTGGCAATATAATTGCAAAAAAGATTAAATTTGATTTTATTGATACAGATCTGGAAATTGAAAAAATAGAAGAGAAAACAATTAAAAGAATATTTGATGAAAAAGGAGAAAAATATTTTAGAAGTTTAGAAGAAAGTATTTCTTTAGAAAAACTTAAATTAAAATCAAAAGTAATATCTCTTGGTGGAGGTGGATTTCTTAATTTTGCGGTAAGACGAGAAGTTTTAAAAGAAAGTATATCCTTCTGGCTCAATTGGAAAAATGATACTTTAGTTAAAAGAATAATTAATAATAAAAAAAGACCTGTTATAGTGAATTTATCAAGCAAAGAATTAGTTAAAATGATAAAATTAAGATCTCATACTTACAAAAATGCGAATTTTAAAATTGATTGTGATAACTTAGAAAAAAAAGAGATTGCTGATAAAATAATTAAAATTTATGAAAAAAAATAAAATTAAAATTAAAACTGTCAACTCGGATTACTCAGTCTATGTTGGTAGTAATTTAATAAAAAATTTTGGAGATATTTTAAAAAAAGAAAAAATACTATTTAATAAATTTTTGCTAGTGATCGATAATAATGTAGATAAAAAAAATATTTCTCTATTAAAAACACCAGATAGGAAACAGAAAAAATATATTTATAATTTTATGTCTAGTGAAAGAAATAAAAATTATAAATCTGTTGAAAAAATTTTAAAGTTATTATTAAAACATAATTTTTCTAGAAATGACTGTATCATAGCGATGGGGGGTGGAATAACTGGTGACTTAGTTGGTTTTGCAGCAAGCATTTATAAAAGAGGCATAAAATTTATAAATATACCTACAACACTTCTTGCCCAAGTAGATGCATCTATTGGAGGAAAAACTGGCATAAATGAAAAAAGTTTCGGTAAAAATTTAATTGGTACTTTTTTCCAACCTAGCTTAGTTTTATCAGATACAATATTCCTAAAGACCCTAAGTAAAAAGAATTTAATATGTGGTTATGCGGAAATATTTAAACATAGTTTGATTGATAGCAAATCTTTTTTCAATTTTTTGGACCAAAATTACAAAAAAATTTTATCTTTAAATAGCCGATACCTTATAAAAGCAATACTCAACAGTTGTAAAATAAAAAAAAAGGTAGTTGAAAAAGATATTTATGAAAATGAATATAGAAAAGTCTTAAATTTGGGACATACTTTTGGTCATGCTTATGAAGCAGCAGCTGGGTTTGGAAAGAATTTGAATCACGGTGAGGGTGTGCTTTTGGGTATAAAAAGTGCTGCAATTTTTAGCTTAGAACATAAATATATTTCAAAAAATAATTATTTGAAAATTATCGGTCATTTAGAAAAAATTAACTTTGATTTAAAACTAAAAAAATATTTTAGAATTAAAGATATAGATAGATTATTAAGTTTTATGATGAATGATAAAAAAAATAAAACTTCAAGAATAAATCTAATATTACTAAAAAATATTGGAAGACCAATTATCAACAAATCATTCAGCAGAATTAAATTAAAAAAATTTTTTAAAGAACAATTAATTTATATTTAACTGCAAAGAGTGAATATAATCTTTAATTTCGTTATTTAAAATTTTATATATTAACCTATTAGATTGAATTTTATTGTATTTTTTTAAGTCCTCTGACTGAATAGTTAATTTCAAATGAAATTTACCCACTGAATGGTTTTTGTGATTTTTGTGTCTAAATGTGCAGTCTTCTATGATAATATTCTCTAATCTAATTTTTTTTTTAATTTTTTTTTTTACTATTTTTGTAAGTTGATTTATATCCATATGATAGACTTACTATAAATGAAATATATTTGCGATTGGAATAATTGTAAAAATATTGGAGAATATAAAGCTCCGATTGAAAAAGATAATAGTAAAAAATATAGACTATTATGCCTTAATCATATTAAAGAATTTAACAAAAATTGGAATTATTTTAAAGGAATGAGTGACTCTCAAATTCTTAATTTTATAAAATCTGATCTTACATGGCACAAACCCACCCAAAGCTTTAATTCTTCAGATAATTTCTTTAAAATATTGTGGAATAATGCCTTAAAAGATGAGATCAAAAATAATAAAGTTAATAATGATTTTGATCACATGAGACAATATATATTTGATAAGAGTGACATAAAGGCCTTTAGTATTTTAGGTTTAAATGTGGGAATAAAATGGGAGAACATCCACACTAAATTTAAAAAACTTGTCAAAAAATTTCACCCTGATATGAATCGTGGAAATAAAAAATTTGAGGATAAACTAAAAAACATTACTCTAGCATACACTCAATTAAAAAACACTTATAGGAATAAAATTGATGGAAAACCTTAATTCAGCACCTGATATAAAATTATCAATTAAACAAACTTTTGGTATTGATACAGATATGGAAGTAGACGCATTTTCAAAAAAAAACGAATTAGTTCCAGACATAGATAAAGATTATATATTTGATAGAGATACTACATTAGCTATCCTAAGTGGTTTCTCTCATAACAAAAAAGTAATCATTCATGGTTATCACGGTACTGGTAAGAGTACACATATTACCCAAGTAGCTGCGAGATTAAACTGGCCATGTGTAAGAATTAATTTAGACTCGCATATAAGTAGAATTGATCTAATTGGAAAAGACGCAATTAGCTTAAGTGATGGAAAACAAATTACAGAATTCAAAGAAGGAATTTTACCTTGGTCTTTTCAAAATCCAGTTGCATTGGTATTTGATGAGTATGATGCTGGAAGAAGTGATGTTATGTTTGTTCTACAGAGGATTCTTGAAAGCGATGGATATTTTACGTTACTAGATAAAAATAAAGTTGTTAAACAAAATAAATTTTTTAGGTTATTTGCAACCGCAAACACAATAGGTCTTGGAGACACAACTGGCTTATATACAGGTACGCAACAAATTAATCAGGCGCAATTAGATAGATGGGAAATCGTTACAACCCTAAATTATTTAGAACCTAATAAAGAAATGGAGATTATTTTAGCCAAAAATAAGAATTTAAATAACAATGACGGTAAAGAAAGAATATCGAAAATGATTAAGGTAGCTTCTTTAACAAGAAAAGGTTTTGTGTCAGGTGATATTTCTACTGTGATGAGTCCAAGGACTGTTTTAAATTGGTGTAATAATTCAGAAATATTTAAAGATGTAGGATACGCGTTTAGAGTAACTTTTTTAAATAAATGTGATGATGCTGAGAAAAATGCAATAGCAGAATACTATCAAAGATGTTTTGGCGAGGAACTTCCAGAGTCGCTAACAAACATCAAAATTTAAATGAGTAAAGAGGAAAATTTCAAAGAGAGGATTAAGTCAGCTCTCACAAGCACTTATAATGCCCTATGTTTTGATTTAAAAAAAAAATCTAGACCTAAAATTAGACAAAATAGTGATATTGTTAATATAGAAAATGTAAGATCAAAAAAAGATTTTTTAAGTTTGAGAGGTGAAATAGACTCCGAGGCACTAAAATTTTTATATTCTAATAAAGATATTTATAAAAAAAATGAGCCTTTAAAAATTAAGGCTAAATCGCTATACCTTATTGCTGAAAAAATAAGGTACGAATTATTAGGGTCTAATCAACTTGAAGGTGTAAAAAAAAACATAAAAAATTTTTATTCAAATAAACGTACAGAAAATAACAAAAATGTAGAGACTGAAAAAGATACATCTGTTTCTGAAGCATTTGAAATATATATGCTAAAAAATTTTCTTAATATTAAATTAAGTAATTATGAGGAAAAAATATTAAGATTTTGGAACAATAAATTTGAAAGAAAAATTGATAAAAAAATTCAATTTTTAAAAAAAAATTTAAATAATCAAAGCATATATAATTCTGAATTTGCAAATTTAATTGAAAATTTAGATATTTTTGATGAAGAGGATACAACTAAAAATATAGATGAAAAAAATAATGATCAAGAGAATTCGTCGAGTAAAGAAAAAAATCAGGATGAAAATAAAAGCTCTGTAGATAGTGAGGAAAACATCAAGATTGAAACTGATTATGATGTATCAGAATTTAGGATAGACGAAGATCTTACTGATAGCAATGGAGAAGACACTATGTCTGAAAATATTTCTCAAAAATTAAATGTTGGAGTAAGTGACCATAGTTATAAGATATACACAGATAAATTTGATGAAATTGCTAAAGCAGAAAATATTGAAAGAATTGAAGAAGTTATAAAACTTAGAAAAAATTTAGATCAACAACTTGTGAGTTTTAAAGACGTGATAACAAAATTAGCCAATAAGCTTCAGAGACAACTTTTAGCTAAACAAAATAGAGCTTGGGAATTTGATCTAGAAGAGGGTTTATTGGATAGTTCTAAACTCGCAAGAATCGTTGTTGATCCACTTAATTCATTGTCATTTAAAAAAGAAAAAAATTTTGAATTTAAAGATACTGTCGTAACACTTTTAATCGACAACTCCGGATCGATGAGGGGTAGGCCAATTACTATTGCAGCACTTTGTGCGGATATATTATCTAGAACTTTAGAAAGATGCTCAGTTAAAGTTGAAGTTCTGGGTTTTACTACAAAGAATTGGAAAGGGGGCCAGAGCAGAGAAGAATGGAATAAAAGCGGAAAGGATAAAAATCCTGGAAGACTAAATGATTTAAGACACATCATTTATAAGTCTGCTGATACACATTGGAGACAATCAAAAAATAATTTAGGTTTAATGTTAAAAGAAGGTCTACTTAAGGAAAATATTGATGGGGAAGCCATATCTTGGGCCTATAACAGATTAAAAAAAAGAACTGAGGACAGAAAAATTTTAATGGTGATATCAGATGGAGCACCAGTTGACGACTCAACATTATCTGTAAATTCTGGGGATTATTTAGAAAAACATTTAAAAAAAGTTGTCAAATACATCGAGGACAAAGATGAAGTAGAAATTCTTGCTATTGGAATAGGTCACGATGTTTCGAGGTATTATAGAAAAGCAATTAAAATTGCAGACGTAAATGAGTTAGGAGATGTAATGATTAATGAATTAAGTTATTTATTTGATAATAATAAAAAAAAGCTTAATTAAATTTTAATTAAATTACTATTCTTCCAGATTATATTGACTTCTGCTCCACCTCTAGTTTCCGAGTTCCTAAAAGTTAATTGAGCATAATTTTTTTCTAGCAGAGTCTTTCCAATAAAAATACCTAAACCCAAACCTGACTTATTTTTTTCCTCATTATTTATCAATTTTATATAGGGCTCTCCAATTTTATTAAAAATTTTTTTTGGAAATCCTAATCCGTCATCCTCTATCGAAATTTCAGAATATTGACTATCACTCCTTATAGAAATATATATGCTTTCCTTGGCAAATTTATTTGCATTGCCAATAAAATTTCTAATGCCATAGACTATTTCTATTGATTTTTTTATTTTTATTGGATTTGTGTCTTGTTCTATATTTACAATAAATTTTTTTTCTGAAATTTCCTCAAAAGATTTTACAATTTCATTTACATAATTTGATAAACTTAAGTCTTGATCTATAAAATCATCCCCAATTATTGGGTCAAGAGTTAATTTTTTTAAAATATCTTCACATCTTTTTACTTGGCTAATTAATAGTTCAAGATCTTTATTAAGCTCCTCATTTTTCTCCAGCTGTTTGTATAATTCTTGTGAAATTATTTTTATTGTAGACATTGGTGTTCCCAGAGAATGAGCAGCAGCTGCAGCCTGTCCACCAAGTGATACTAACTCTTGCTCTTTTGAAATTACTTCTTGTATTTTATCTAAAGCTTTTTTTCTAAGTCTATTCTCTTTACCAAATAATATTGCAAAATAATTTAAAAATATTAAAGCAATAATAAGTCCCAAAGGAATAGAATAATAATAGTAATAACTTAATTTGTAATCATTCAAGGGAATTGGAAGTTCTTCATGAAATATGGTCAAAAGGAAAATTAAAATTATAGTTATAATTATGAGTGATAAACTAGTCCTTACTGTTAGATTTGAAGAGGCAAAAACGCTTGGGATTATTAAAAAAATTGAAAAAGGATTCAGGATTCCTCCTGATAAATAAAGTAATAATCCTAATTGAATGATGTCTATTAACAAAAAATTAAAAGAAATCTGATTAGAAATTTGAGTATCTTTTATAAAATATATTAAAAAAACATTACTTAATACTCCAAATAATACTACTACATTGGCTAAAAAAAAATTAAATTCAAACTTTAATATAAAAGTTACTATGTTAATTGTTAATAATTGACCAATTATTCCAATCCATCTAAGATTTATGTATGTGGATTTATTTAGTGAGTAATCCTTAGAAGCCTTAAAAAATAGCATTTATATATCTAAATTTGATACATTAATTGCATTTTCAACAATAAAATCTTTTCTTGGTCCAACTTCATTGCCCATTAGTGTTTCTATTAAATCCTGATCTTTCTTAATTTGGTCAGAATATTTCACTTGTAACAAATTTCTAGTTTCAGGATTGAGAGTAGTGCTCCATAATTCATCGGGATTCATTTCGCCTAATCCTTTAAATCTTTGAATTGACAATTTTGATTTCTCTTCCTCAAATTTTTCGTAATATTCTTTAGAATTTTTTTTTAGTTTGTTAAGTTCTTTTGAATTTTTCATTATATAAATTTCTAATTCTTTTTCGTCTTTGAAATAAGTAATTTTTGATCCTTTGTTAACTTTAAATAGAGGAGGTTGAGCAAGAAAAATTTTGCCTTTATTTATTAGTTCATTGAAAGGTTTATTATTAAAAAAGGTTAATAATAATGCTCTAATATGGGAGCCATCAACGTCAGCATCAGTCATAATTATAATTTTACCATATCTAAGATCATCTATGTTTATGTCATCCTCGTTTGGATTTAAGCCAAGTGCATTAATTAACGTTACAATTTCATTAGATGAAATCATTTTTGATAAAGCTCTCGTTTTCATATCTTTGCCATTTCCATTTTTAGATCCATTTTCAGACATATAAGTATTGAGAATTTTCCCTCTTAAAGGCAAAACTGCTTGAAATTCCCTGTTTCTCCCTTGTTTTGCTGAACCACCTGCAGAATCACCCTCAACAATAAATAATTCGGTCCCATCTTGTTTAGAGTTCTGACAATCGGCTAGTTTGCCTGGCAGCCCAGTCAACTCTAATGCGCCTTTTCTTCTTACATTTTCTCTTGCTTTTCTAGCAACATCTCTTGCTAGGGCTGCTTGAATTATTTTTGCGAGGACTATTTTAGAAATCGAGGGATTTTGATCAAACCAAACAGACAGCTTCTCGTTTACTAAACCTTCCACTACATTTCTAACTTCTGAAGAAACTAGTTTATCTTTTGTTTGAGATGAAAATTTAGGGTCGGGAATTTTGATTGAAATAACACATGTTAAGCCTTCCTTTATATCATCACCAGATATCGACAATTTATTTTTTTTTAAAAGATTTTGTTCATTTGCGTACTTATTAATCACTCTAGTTAAGGCACTTCTGAAACCTAATAAATGGGTTCCACCATCTTTTTGATATATATTATTTGTATAAGCATAAATATCTTCTGAGTACCCAGAATTCCAACTTAGGGAACATTCAAGCTCTAGATTATTTTTTTTTGATTGAAAAAAAATTGGTTTTCTAAAAAGGTCATTATTACTCTTATTTTTTAGTTTCTCCCTTTTTTGGTCAAGAAACTCAACAAATTCGGAAACTCCACCATCATATTTAAATTCTGATGTTTTGGTTTTTTTTAAAGTAAGATCACTGAGAGTAATTTTAATACTTTTATTTAAAAATGCTAACTCTCTTAGTCTTTTTTGAATAGTGCTAAAACTAAATTTTACTGAAGAGAATATATTTTTTGATGGGTAAAATTTAATCTGTGTTCCAGTATTTTTGGAATTTCCAATAGTTTTTAATTTATTTTTAGCCTCTCCATCTTTAAATTCAATAAAGTATTTTTTTCCATCTCTATCAATAATCAATTCTAATTTTTCAGAAAGTGCATTAACTACCGAAACACCTACTCCATGAAGTCCGCCAGAAACTTTATAGGAGTTGTGATCAAATTTTCCTCCTGCATGTAGTTGTGTCATTATAACTTCTGCAGCAGACTTTTTCTCTGTTTTATGAACATCAACAGGGATACCTCTCCCATCATCTTTAACTGTAATTGAACCATCAGCATTCATTGACACTTCAATTTTTTTACAATATCCAGCTAAAGCCTCATCTATTGAGTTGTCTACTACCTCATAAATCATATGATGTAAGCCAGTACCATCGTCTGTATCGCCAATATACATTCCTGGTCTTTTTCTTACCGCCTCAAGACCTTTTAAAACTTTTATTGAGTCGGCTTGATAATTAGAATTTGTCATTTTTTGAAAAAAATTAATAATATTATATTATACTAATTTCAGTACGAAACAATTTTTATTTAATTAATGAAAAAAAAATTAGTCAATAAATACAGAAGAATAAGATCTATTTTTTTTACCTTGTTATATGGAAGCATAAAAGGTGTGGAAAAAAAAACCAGAAGTATTAAATCTCACAAAATTTTAATCCAAAAAACACCTTATAATCTTTACGAGTTAGATGATGTTAGAGTTTATAGTGACTCTGTTAATAATACAGCTTTTATAAGGAATGATAAAATAATAGATGGACCATCGTTTCAAATTAAAAATCTTATAAATGCAAGTGTAAAAGAGAACGTAGTTTTTAAAATTAATACACCAAGGTTTATAAAAAAATTTGATGGATCAGTTTTAAGTCTTTTAAGTGGTGGAGCAGGTAAGAATAATTATTGGCACTGGATGTTTGATGTTTTACCAAGGTTAAATATAGCAAATCAGGTATTAAATTTAAAAAAAATTAATTATTTTATGTTACCGGAGATAAAATATAATTTTCAAATAGAAACTTTAAAAATCCTAGGATTGATAAATAAATCTTTTTCAGGGCAAAAATATAAACATGTCTCAGCTAACAAAATATATGCAACCAATCATCCTTGGCAAAGATCAAAGTCTGCACATAAAGATATAGGGAAAGTACCAAAATGGATATCACTCTGGTTAAGAAATTCATTTTTAAAATATAGAAGTAAAAAAAATTTTTTTCCTAAAATTTACATAGATAGATCAGACTCAACCAGTAATCTGTCAAGTTTAAGAAAAATAATTAATGAAGATAACGTAAAAAGTTTGCTCAAAAAATATAATTTTAAATTTGTTAAGCTCTCTGAATTCAATATTAGAGATCAAATACAAATTTTTAATAAAGCAACAGTTATAGTTGGGAATCACGGAGCTGGTTTTACTAATCTTTTATTTTCTAAAAAAAAAACCAAAGTTATCGAATTTAGAAATCCATACACATCAGATGCAATCAAAAATATGTGCTATCAACTCGACTTAAGATATTTTAAGATGAGTTGTAAAATTATTGGTGAAAATACTAAAGATCAAAATAGCAATATAAAAGTTGATATTAAAAAATTAGAAAAAATATTGAAAAAAATTAAGTAATATCATAAAAATGTACTGGCCAGATCGCAGGGTTTGTATATTTATTAAACCAAAATGAAAGATACCTCTCTGCTAGAAAACCATAAATTCTTATTCTTCCATAATCGTCCGGATTAAAATTAAACCCAAATAGCTTTTCACATTCCTCTAGCCATGGAAATAGGGCTGAGTAATAATTAAATAAAATATCCTTAGAATTACAAATAAACATATTATATGGATTAAATTGTATATTTGTATTCACAAAAGTTCTGAAATCTTCTCTGTCGTCTTTGTTAAGCAAATTTATTGCTTTATCTAGATTTCCGTAACCATGATACATATCAAAATGTGTCTTTATTGTTATTTTTTTTTTATTAAAAAAAATAAAAGGGTTTTTAAGTAAAATTTTTTTTCCATGTTTGAAAATTTTACTAAATTTAGTTTTATTAGTGAAAATTGGCTCAACCAAAACTGTATTATTGTTTTTCCATTCAATAGGAACACTTTTGATTATATGTTTATTTAGATTAAACGTTTCCTTGATTATTTTATTTTGAGACCAAAATCTTCTATAGGTACAGAAACCAATCCATTTACTGTTATTCAAAATATTCAGATTATTTTTCCACAATTTATAATGAAACGTATACTCACCATAATACTTATTTTTGTGATGAATATTTATATTTCCATAGTCATCAAACCATTCGGGAGAATATTTTTCATCTCCCAGACCAACAGGAATATAATTTAAGTCAGTTATTTTTTTTAGATGTGAATTATTTAAAGAAAGACAAAAAATTCTTAAGTCATCCATATTAAAAACTATTAATTTCTATCTCTTGGGCAACTAATTTATTGCCATTTTTTGTTAAATGAATATCGTTTTTTAGATAAATAAAATCAAGCCAGTCTTTATCGTTTTCTTTTATTTCTCTGAATTTTGGAAATAAATTTATAACCTTATTACAATTTGTTTGAAAACAAAGATTATTAGTATAACTTTCCCAATTAAAAGTTGTTTGTCCATAATTTAATGTATCTGGCCACGGCATTATTATTAAATAAAATTCAGAATTATTTTTTTTAGCGATTTTTGAAATTTTTATAATATTATTTGTAATTTTTCTTAAACCTTTATCTACTCCACCACAATCCCAAAATGCAACTTTTTCTTTTGAGTTACAACCAGTCAGCTCATCATGATTAGTGTATAAAAATGCCCCTGTCGGGTTGCCTTCAACTGGCTTGTACATTCTTTGCTCATCAGCAAGACTCGACCTGATTTTTCTGCTAAAGGATCTTAATTTAGAGGAAATTAAATATAGACCTTTAAAATTATTTTTTTTAAATTCAGTGAAGAAACTTAAATCCTTTTGGATTACTTTTTCATTACTTAGGATTGGTTTTTCATCTAATGTTGACCATCTGGTTGCCTCATCTGCCACGTCAGTAATATCTATGAACACAAAAATTTTTTTTATGTCTTTATTGTTTATTAAAAAATTTTCTAAAGTATATTTGTACACAGTTGGAGAATAAGAGGGGACAGCTAAATTTACAAAATTAAATTTTTTGTATTTATTTTCTAGTATACCAACAAATGTATTTTCCCAATCTGAACCAACACCAAAAGTTTGGGAGTCACCTAAAAATATAATATTTTTATTTTTAATAGATTTTTTTTTACCTGAAAATCGGAATCCATACTCATCTGTATAGACTTTGAAAGAGTTTATGCTGGAAATTAGCCTCATATTTGCAAAACAATTTTGCCTCATTTTATAAAATTGACCATCATTAACATGCTCATAACATTTGTGGTCTACACTTTGCCTGAAGTAAAAGTTACTAAATAAAATATCTGCTAATAAATATAAGAAAATAATATAAAATATACTTAAAATTAAATTTTTTACTCTGAGTTTCATAAGTTAATATTTAATTATACTAAATATATATAAAAATTATATTACATAAATTGGCGGAGAGAGAGGGATTCGAACCCTCGAAACGGTTTCCCGTTTACACGCTTTCCAAGCGTGCGCCTTAAACCACTCGGCCATCTCTCCTAGGTTTATAATATCCATTCTTTTAATCTATTAATATTTTTTTGAATATAGATTGGATAAGTATTATCGATTTTTACTTGCTTGTATTTAATGGGTCTATCAAATAGATCTGATTTATTCTTTATTGATAACTTTATTTTTTCTAAATTTTTAAATTTTGCAATGTTAAATTCTGTATGTGCAAAAGAATTTATCTTATTTCTTATCTCATTTGGACTTAATAAAAAAGAAAAATGCCAACCACCATTTTCAATTATATTCCAATTATCTTTGAATAAATCAAAAAATTTTTTTTTTTTAATCTTTTGACTTCTTAGCCATTGTGGAGATTTTAGATATTTTTTTTTGCAAATTCTGGTCCCATACCATACAGGGTCAGTAGTGTTATGTAAATTTAACTTATAATAATACATTTTTTGAGCAAAAACTGTAAATTTATTTTTTTTTTTAATATGAAAATTTTCTAAATTAGGTATTTCGTCTACATCTGATATCATAATGTAGTCCTCGTCACTGCTATCATCGATCCCTTTAGATAAAAAGTTTCTCTGGTAATTTTCCCTTTGCCAACTTGAATATGTTTCGGGAAAGTTATCAATTGTAAGATAACTAATTTTATCCTTAAATTTAGGAAAATTATCAATATTAAAATTCAATTTTTTTTTATTACCTTGGTGGTCCATGGCTGCTTCTACAATTACAAACTTTTCAACATATGGGTCAAGGGTATTTAATCTTATATCAAGTATTAAATCTTCGTTACTATATAAAAAACAATCAAATATTGGCATGTTTTATTCTTTATTAATTTTTAAAACTCCTATAAAAGCCTCTTGGGGAATTTCTACTTTGCCAAACTGTTTTGATCTTGCTTTCCCTTTTTTTTGTTTATCAAGTAATTTTCTTTTTCTATCTCTTGCACCACCACCGTGAATTTTTGTCAAAACATCTTTTTTAAAACCTTTAATAGTTTCTCTAGCAATTATCTTTCCTCCTATTGCAGCTTGAATTGGTATCATAAAGTTATGCCTTGGAATTAGATCTTTTAGTTTTTCACAGACATCTCTTCCTATAGATTGAGCAAAATCTTTATGCACCATCATTGCAAGTGCATCTACCGGTTCTGAGTTTACTAATATTCCCATTTTTACTAAATGACCTTCTTTATGCCCAATTATTTCATAGTCAAAACTAGCATATCCACTTGTCATCGACTTTAATCTATCATTAAAATCAAATACTACTTCATTAAGAGGAATTTCATAATTTATTACAGCCCTATTTCCTGAATAACTTAAATTTGTTTGAATACCTCTCTTATTTTGACAGAGCTTAATGATTGAACCTAAGTATTGATCAGGAGTGATAATTGTGGCTTTAATCCAAGGTTCCTCGATCATTTTGATAAAGGATGGATCAGGTAAGTTAGATGGGTTTTGTAGATTTTTAATTTCACCACTATTCATGTGAACTTTATAAACAACACCTGGGGTGGTAGTTAGCAAATTTATGTCAAATTCTCTTTCTAGTCTTTCTGTAACGATTTCTAAATGTAGTAAACCTAAAAAACCACACCTAAAACCTAATCCTAATGCTGATGAAGTTTCAGCATCATAAGTAAAGCTTGCATCATTTAATTTTAATTTTGCTAGACCATCTTTTAATTTTTGGTATTCAGAACTATCAACAGGAAATAGGCCGCAAAAAACGACGGGTTTGCTAGGTTTAAAACCTGGTAAAGCATCATTGATTGGATTATTTGCATCACAAATAGTGTCTCCAACTTTTGTATCAGAAAGCTCTTTAATACCTGTTGTTATAAAACCAATTTCTCCAGCTTTAAGATCTTCAACATCCTCTGGTTTTGGAGTAAATACTCCGACCTTTTCTATTAAATATTCTTTATTATTTGACATCATTTTAATCTTCATATTCTTTTTTAATTTTCCGTCGATAACTCTCACTAATATAACAACCCCTAAATAAGTGTCATACCAACTATCAACTAGTAAACATTTGAGTTTTTCATTTATTTGACCTTTTGGACTTGGTAGAATTTCAATAATTTTTTCTAATATTTCATCAACCCCTTCTCCTGTCTTTCCAGAACAGGGAACAGAATTTTTTGTATCAATGCCTATGACATCTTCTATTTGTTTATTAGATCTATCTAAATCAGATGCCGGTAAATCAATCTTATTTAAAATAGGAATAATTTCATGATTAGAATCTAAAGCTTGATACACATTTGCTAATGTTTGTGCTTCTACACCTTGAGTGCTATCCACAATTAGTATTGATCCTTCACATGCATATAAAGATCTACTTACCTCGTAACTAAAGTCGACATGTCCAGGCGTATCTATAATATTTAAAATATAATCTTTGCCAGACTTTGATTTGTAATTTAACTTAACAGTTTGTGCTTTTATTGTTATCCCTCTTTCTCTTTCAATATCCATAGAGTCAAGAACTTGTGCTTTCATTTCTCTATCTGAAAGACCACCACATTTATGTATAATTCGATCAGCTATTGTTGATTTACCATGATCTATGTGCGCTATTATTGCAAAATTTCTAATATTCTCAATTGATGACATTTTAAGATCTTAGTTGCGCACCCGTGTGCTCTTCAACTGATTTGATAATTCTATTCGATATATCCTTCAATTCATTATCATTTAAAGTTTTTTCATCTGATTGAATGGTTACTTTTAAAGCGATTGATTTTTTATCAGAGGGAATGTTTTCTCCTTCATAGACATCAAATATATTAATTTTTTTAATCATTGATGTTTCTGTATTTTTTATTGCATCAACTAATTGTTGAGCATTTATATTTTTACTAATTAAGAAGGCAAAATCTCTTTCTGACTTTTGAAAATCCGATAACATCAGACTTTTATTTATTTTTTTATTACTTTGTTTAAAATCAACTAGATTATCTAAAAAAATTTCAAAACCAAACGTTTCATTAATTATTTTAGGATGTAGCTGACCAAAATATGCTAGTAAACTTTTTTCATTTTTCGATGAAATTGTACCTGCGATACCAGGATGATAATATGAGGGTGAAATATCTTTAATCAGCATTTCATCTCTTTCTAATCCTAGCTCAATAAGCGATTGGATAAGATCTTTTTTAATATCAAATACATTAATATTTTTTTCTCCGAAATTATTCTGATCATCATGTTGTTTTTTTCTAATACCGCATATAACTGTAATCTGATCACCAGGTTTTTTTCCTGTAAATACTGGACCAATCTCAAACAAGGATTGATCAGCGAAACCTCTATTTAAGTTTTTTTCCATATAGTAAATTAAGTTAGGATATAGAGAATTTCTAAGCACACTTAACTCTGAACTTATAGGGTTAATAATTTTTACTGTTTCTAAATTTTCTTTAAATTTATCATTAATTTTTTCATCACTGAACGACCATGTTATAGTTTCATAATAACCTTTGGAGGCTACTGATCTTTGAGCTAAATGGAAATGTTTTTGATAAAAGTTTAATGTTGGCTTCAATCTAATTTTTTCAGGCTCAATAGATTTAATGTTATCAAAACCTAAAATTCTAATTATTTCCTCGACCAAATCAATCTCACCAAATATATCTGGTCTCCATGTAGGTACCTTTATTTCAATTAATTTGTTTTTCTTTTTTGTTTCAAAACCTAATCTATTTAAAATTTTAATAATATCTTTCTCATTAATTTTTATACCTATTGTTTTTGATACTAAATTAGGTTTAAATTTTATTAATTTTTTTCTAAATTTTTGTGTTTCTTGAATATCAAAATTTGAAATTTCTCCACCACATATTTCAGTTATTAATTTAGCAGCTATTTCAAGACCTTCTTTAACTGATTGAGGATCAATTCCTCTTTCAAATCTAAATTTGGCATCGCTGTTAATTTGTAACTCTTTTGATGTTTTTCTTGTAATGCCTGGATCAAAATATGCTGACTCTATCAATATGTTTTTAGTATCTAATTCTGTTCCTGACCTAATACCTCCAATTATTCCACCCAAACCAAGGACACCTTCATCATCTGATATAACACACATATTCTCTTTTAAAGTATATGTTTTGTTATCAAGTGCCTTAAGTGTTTCACCTTTTTTGGAGTTTCTTACAGTAATTGAATTTTTTATTTTATCTAAATCATATGCATGAAGTGGTCTATTTAAATCAAACATTACATAATTTGTAATATCAACCACAGCAGATATAGGTCTTAAACCTAATGCCAAAATTCTTTCTTTTAACCAGCTCGGACTTTCTTTATTAACTATATTTTTAATCAAACAACTACCAAATATTGAACAAGCTTGATTTTTGCTTTTTTCAATTGTTATTTTTAATTTGTGTTTCAAAGTTTTATTAAATTTAATTTTCTTAATTTCTTTTAGATTTCCATATCCGCACGCAAAAAGATCCCTGGCTATTCCTCTTACACCTAAACAATCTGGCCTATTTGGTGTGATAGATAATTCTATTACATTATTATTATTTTTATTTTTAAAATATGGTTCTCCAATACTGCTAGAATATTTTTGATTTAGCGCA
>MDTE01057065.1_pt1 | contig 32795 bp, 41 predicted proteins | sample 811231 | NCBI WGS metagenome assembly MDTE01 (sample SAMN05326651, study PRJNA326480) | marine metagenome | isolation source: seawater | place: Indian Ocean: Red Sea | collected 2010
CCCGCACTGCGGGAGGAGGACCGGGGATAACACTCGTTATCCCGCAGCCCTCCTCCAGCCCATCCTCCCGGAGACCGGGAGGAGGGAGGAGGGTTAATGATTCAGGGTTCAGGGTTACGCGGCCTGCTTGGCTTTGATTGCCTTTCCAAGTTCCCGGTGAGCGATGATCAAGGCGGCGAGGTCCTCGGCATTGGCCTTGGTTACCTTGATCCCCTTCACCTTTTCGGTGAGCCCCTCAGTTGACTTGGTAGCGGACTTGAACGTAGGCTTGGCCTTCGTCTTGCGCTTGTCTTTCTGGCCAAGCCTTCCAAGGTGTCCGGAATTGAACTTCTCCCCGAACTCTTGACGGTATGCCGCCGCAATCGCTTTCCTAACGGCCTTGACATCCCAATTCAGGGACTCGGGATGGATCAACGCTTCCCCGATCCGGAAGAAGTTAATCTCATGCGTGGACTTGTGAGCCTCGGAGAGGAATAGCTCCCTAGAGGCTTTACCTCGGATGAGGCGCACCACGATCTCCTTCAGAATCTGCTCTTCGGAAACTCCATCGTTCAGCCCTACAGATTCATTGTAGAGTGCATGGAGGCTAAACGCAAAGTCTAGCAGGCTTTCCTCACCAGCGTTGTAGGCACTGAATGAGGCTGTCATTGATGCAATGTTGATTGCTTTCATTGGTTCTAATAAACGGAGGGTGGTTTCTCCCTCCAAGGGGTATAGGTAGACGGAGTCACTTGCGGGATAACGGGCGTTATCACGGCAGAGCCTTGCACCCTGACCCCTGACCCCGGCTACTGGGGGGTGGGTTCCTTTTTCTGGACGCAGGGCTCCTATACTTGTCTTGTGTATACAATTTCTCCGAAAAACTTTTGTTGCACCCAAAGAACATTGAGCCTTAACGAGTTACAAAAAAGAGGCTCCCGTAGGAGCCCCGTGCAAACTGTGGGCGCAAAATACGCCGCAATGTGTATAACTAGTTAATAACCAGTATCCGCTTGGTGAAAACAAGCGTGGATTAGCACTTCCATCTCTTGCGTGCCTGACGCAATCTAGAGTTAGGATTTTTAGCCGCTTTAGGGAACTTTTTCATTTGTCCCGCGCTCCTAGCGCAAAAGGATTTCCTACGTTTAGCATCCTTGCTACCTTTTTTAACATCTCCGGTTACCGCCGTTTTTAATTTAGAACCGGGGTTGTCCCTACGATATTTAGCAACTCCCTTCTTAGTCATGCCCGCCCCGGACTTGGTTGGCCGCTTATGCCCACCCTTAATGCTGTGGCCCTTCATACTTCCTTTCTTTGGCATACGGTATTATCCCACACTGCACACAAAGCGACAATACATAAAGTGGACCCATAACAGAGTGGACCCACAATAGAAAACACTATAGGAAAGAGTTTTCTGTATAATGAGAGAGTTCCTATAAGAAAACTCCTTTAGGGGGTATTTTCTGGTGTGGGTCCACTCTGGTGTGGGTCCACTTGCGAATAGGCACAAAAAAAACCCCGGGGGCAGCAGGGATACCCCTGCGCCCCCGGAGTGGAACAGCCCCGGGTAGATCTACTCTTCGGGAGCGGGGCGTGGGATTACATCCAGCCCTACGCACAATTTAGGAGGAAGCGGGGTGACGTTAATCTCCCCCGTCACGTTTGTAGGTGGGTTCGTGAATGGAATGGGAAGGCTCCCTTGCACTCCGCTAGAGCTACAGGAAGCACCAAGCACGACGCAGGATGCAGCCGCAATACTTACGATAATCGCTTTCATACTCTGGCACGGTAGCCCTACCTTTTTTAGTGTCAATCTCAAACCAACTATCTGCCTTGGACCCATTGACAGGGGTGCTAGAGTGGACCCATGCCAGATACTCCTAGCAACGCCGGGGCGTCCTACGCCACAAATCCTAATCCTGTAAAACACCTAGCCCTTCTTCTGGGAGAGCCCGACCATATTTCAGACCTTACTGCCGCTTTGCGGTATAAGGGCCTTGCGGTAGTCGGGGCGGCTCCGGTTGACACTAACGGGGAGGCCAACCCGGAGGGATTGACCGAATATTTGTCTGATATGTCCGATACGTTCTTGTCTGGTTCCGCAATCGAGAAGGTGCATATCCTTGAGTTCCCCGGGGCGGGGGTGGATATCGATACTTTGATTTCTTCTATCGAGTCTATCCACGGGGGCGTGGGGGTTTCCCGGGTTCCGGTCGAAACGGAAGATGGGGCTAGGGTGTATTTTGAGGAGGCCCACTCTTTGGAGCCGGAACTGGATGGGGAGCCTGACGAAGAGATGGATGACGGGGAGGCGTATATTAAGTCTCTTTTGGTGGACCCGAGTTTTCGTCAGACCTTGCGCGAAGAAGCCGAGAGGTTGCGGAAGGAGCACGGCCTCCAAGAGTTCCCCGAGATCCCGGAACCCTTTTCCCTGACTTCGGAGTCTGGTTCTGATTCTGATTCTGGGGACGGGGATCAGGGCACACTTGAGGGTTTGGAGCGTGTTGAGCCCAAGACCTTATCTGAGGCGAAGGTGTTCTTGGAGGGGCGCAATGACAGTCTTATGAAGGAGGTGGATGGGTTGACTCGTGAGAACCGCGAGTTGACTGGTCGTGTGGCTAGTTTGGAGGATCGCGTTACGGGTCTTCTTCGTATTTTGGATCGTCTTTCTAATGTATTTGAGTCGTCATGTCAGGAGTAGATTTTGAGGATCAGCTATGCGAGGGGGCCTTGGTTCTTCATGGGTTGGACGACGCCATTGCGGGGGTTTCGGATTGTGGTCGTTTGATTTACAGTTACGAGCGTGTGATCAAGATATTTGAGGATCGTGATCGGATGTCCCCTGAGGAGGCGGAAGAGTGGGTGGGGCACAACGTCATGGGTGTTCAGCCTAACGGGGAGGGTTTTATCATGATGCATTCTTTATCTACGTGATGAGTGGTTTGGCGGTTGAGTTTAGTCCTCGGGAGTTTTCGGACAGGTATGTATTTAGTAAAGGCAAGGTCTACCGTAAGGGCGTGTCTGACCCTGTTAAGCCCCAGCATCGTGAGAACCAGAGTGGCCATGACTATTGGTTTTACCGCCTGACTCGCAATGACGGGGTCAGGGTTCGGGTATCATCATTTTTGGTATCTGGCCATGTGTTGAAGGTGGGGGATTTATATATCATCCAGAAGTTTCCTCGCGGGTATGAGGCTAGGCCGGGTTGGCCCGCGTATTTGTTTCACTCTAAGCGTAAAAAAGTATTACGTGTGGGGTTCAAGTCCCCCCGTGTGGAGCCAGTGGAGTTGAAGCCTAACAAGTGTTCACAGTATCGCCTTTACAATTTGGATGGGGAGTATATTACTCTACATAAGGACGATCTATTTTTGTGATAGTCGTTAGGCCCCCTTACATTTTGAAGATTCCCCGCAGCGTCACTATTGCTGGTGTTTCCGTAAAAATTATACGGGAAGATCTCCGGGATGAGGACAACTTACCCAAAGGGTATTTTGGGTATTACTCTCACGAGCGCCGGGTCATTGCGATTGACAAGTCTCTGAGCCCCTCGGTTGCTCGTGACACTATTCGGCATGAGATGGTTCATGCTGCATTGTCTTTTTCTGGGCTCACTAGTTTGGAGCATTTCGAGGAGGAAGCGATAGTTCGTTGCATGGACGAGATATTTTTCCCCGCATGGGACCGATTCTTAAAAAACAGTAGAAGGAAGTAACCTATGTAGCTGTAGATGCCTAAACGGGGGAGTAAGCCTTGTATTAAATGCGGGAAGGAGTATGCCCTTACCGACTATCATAGAACGGGCCCCCGTAATGGTAATAGAAGGTTATCTACGTGTAAGCATTGTGTTTGCGAGGCGAAGAAGGAGTACCGGGATAAGTATCCGGATAGGATAAAGAAAGCCCGGGACAAGCATTACCGGAAGAACTCTGCCTATATCAAAGCCAAGCGTGCCTTTTACCGTCAGCATAACAAAGCGAAGTGCAATGCCTCTCAAGCGCGGCGTCGTTCTAGGGAGAAGCCTTCTGATGATGCCTGCCCTGATACGATAACAAAGATATACCAATTTTGTTCGGAGTTAAACCGCCGCACTAATTCTGAGTGGGATGTTGACCATGTGGCTCCTTTGGCATGGGGTGGTCTTCATCACGAGGACAACTTGCAGGTAGTTCCTAAGGCATGGAATTTGCACAAGGCAGCATCCCGGTCTGAGTTTTGGGATGGTCGTTATCCGAAGTGGGCCCGTGGGTATCTTATCAAGTTGGGGTTGTCTCCTGAGAAGGTGGGATTGTTATTCGATTTGACATTATAGCCCTATTTGAGTAGTATTCCGTTACTGTGCCTGACCAGATCGACCTCCTCGATTCAGAAGTACGTGACATCCGGGACTTTGAGGATGGCGGCACTAAACCTGCGGAGCCTCGCCTCAAGACCCTGAAGGCGGCTCTTAATTTGTATAACACTACTCTGTCGGATGACGGGGAAAGCTCCCGCAAGCGTGCCAAGGTGGACGCTATGTTTGATGGCAGGCCTCCTTATTCCACGGACAAGTTGAAGGCGGCAGGTCAGGGGGGAAGGTGTAACCTTAATTTTGGTGAAGGGCAGAGGCATCTGGACGCAGCCCTTGCGGGGTATATTGATTTGATTACCTCTACGGAGTTTCTGGTGGATACCAAGACCAAACGTGGAGTTGGGGTTGAAGCTGAGATAGGAGACCGGGAAGCGAACGCGGTTCGTAATGAGGAGTTGACCTTGGCTATTCGTAACTGGCCTGAGTGGAACCCTAGGTTCTTGATTCTGGCCACGGAGTATTTGAAGCACGGAATTGGTGTTTCTTACTTTGATAACCATATTGACTGGAGGCCCCAAGTTTGTGGGTTGCGCGATTTCAAGTTACCTCGCAACACCCGGTCTAATGAGGAAGCCATCGACATTTGTTTTTCCCGCCGTGACTACAGTGTTCACGAGTTGTTCAAATTTATTTCTAACGAATCCGCCGCCGTTTCCCAAGGTTGGGATGTTAAGGCAGTGAAGAAGGCCATCTTAAATGCTACCCGGATTAACAAAGATGACCGGGAGTATGACTGGGAGCACTTCCAGCAGTTGATTAAGAACAGCGATGGTAACACCGCGATGGAAGTTAAGTCGGTTCGTTTGGTTCATACTTGGGTCAAGGAATCGAATAGCAAGGTATCTCATTACATTTGGGAAGAACGCCACTCCAGTCTGAAGGCTAACCTCACCACCAAGGGCCAGAAGTTTTCAGGAGAGGAACAGGATTTTCTTTTCAAGAAGGAGTTTGTTCACGAACGCAGCGAGCAGGCGTACACCTTGTTTTCGTATGGGGTTGGCAACAATGGCACCTACCATTCGATCCGGGGGTATGGTCACCGCATCTTTCCTTTGGTTCAGTATCTTAACCGACTCCAGTGCCAAGCGGCAGACGCGGCGGCTATTTCTGGTGGGGTGATGGTGCAGCCTAATTCCATGGAAGACCTCCGTGATTTGGCGATCCAGTTCTATGGTCCCTTTAATGTTCTTCGTCCTAACATCGAGGTGGTGGACAAGAAGATAAACGCGGATCTTACCAAGAACATGATCCCGGTTGTCCGGGATATCCGTCAGCAACTGGAGGACACGAGTGACTTTTACAGCACTGCCCGTGCGGCACAGGGCTCCCCATACCGGAACACCCTTCAAGTCCGTGCTGAGTTGGAATCGTCCACTCGTTTGTCTGCGGCTAACTTGGCGTTGTTCTACACTTCCATGGATCGTCTTATCCAAGAGATTGTCCGTCGTATTGTTGAGGGCCCCAAGAGTGACCCCTCTATCAAGAAGTTCTATGAGCGGTGCCAAGAGCGCGGCCTTACGGTTGAGCAGATTAAAAATATCGACCACAGCCGCACCAAGGCGGCACGCGCCGTAGGCGCGGGCAACCCTGCCGCTCGCATTGCAGTACTCGATCAACTAAACCAAGAGCGCCCTTACATGGACGAAGTGGGCAATCGTAACCTAACCTTTGATCGGGTCGCCGCTCGCATTGGACATGACGTTGCTGCTAGGTATGTCCAGAAAGACGAGCAGCCTCGGGGGTCCACCGCCCAGACCGATGCCGTCTTGGAGAATTCTCTTATGCGTCTTGGTCAACCCGTCCCGGTATTGCCCGGTCAACTTCACGGTAGCCATTTGGAGATGCATCTTCCTATTGCGGCTCAGTTTATTGATGCGGTGGTGTCCCAGCAAACGGACCCTCGGGAGTCCCTGAACGTCATGCAGTCTCTGGCGGCTCATATCAATGAGCACGCCCAAGCTATTGCGGCAGATCCCAACCAGAGGAATCTCATTGGGCAAGCCATGGATGTAACCAACAAATTACAACAGATTGTTGAGAATACCGAGAGGGCCATTGAAGCGGATGGTGGGGAAGAAGGCGAGGGAGCTGGGGGTCAGTCCGACGAACTACAGCAACTTTCACAAGTTAAACAGGAGATTATGCGCCAAGAATCAGCTACTCGTCAGGAGATTAAAAAGGCTGAAGCGGAACAGAACCAACGTCTCAAGGACTTTGAAGCGGCCCAGAAAGCTCTCCGGGACTCTGGTCCACAAGCGGGTATCGACCTTGGTATGGGGTAAGTAGTAGTTGACTAATAGTTAATCTGTTGGTAGATACTGCTATGCCAAAGGGAAAATCTTACGGTAAAGCGAGCGACCCCAAGCCCACCAAAAAATCTTCTGGTCGTCGTAAATCGACAACTAAAGTCACTACTAAGTTGGGCAAAAAGAGTGGGCGTTGATGGTTACGTTACAGCCTAATTCCAGTTTCTTACAGGAAGCGGATCGTGAAAAGCTGAACCAGCTACTCCGTGATCCTCTTCTGGTAACCGCCATTGATATTGCTATCCGGGAGGCCCAGCCTAGTGCGGTCGTCCTTTCTAAATTATCTTCGGAGCAACAAGCGGCGATTGCCAACCAACTAGCGGGCATGACCGACCTTGTCCGCAGGTTGACATATCTTTCGAGTCCGGTAGTAAATTCCGGCCCCGAAAAAATGCCCTCTAACCTTGGGGAGTGGTCCCACTTGGAAGAGGAAGAAACATCTATTAAATAACCATGCCAGAAGAAGATACATCCAGTGAAGGTATCTCTTCCATTCTTGACCGAGTGGAGGAGCAATTAAACGACATACATCCTACCGTAGATGACGATGCAGCAAGTAATAAGGAGGGTCAAGCAGGGTCGAGCACCGATGATCTTGATTCTCTCGACGTTGCTAGCCATACACCTGAAACGAAAACATCGGATGATCCGCTCGATGCGATTGAATCATCGGAAGATTCTGGGGCTTCGTCGCCCGAGGTAGAGAGCAGTGGGGAGCCTAGCGGTAATGTTCTGGACGAGTTTGACGAGGCAGACAGGGTTAAGCTCCAGAAGTATCTGGACGAACGAGTCACCGAGGAATTGAAGCTGACAGAATCTGCGGGCGGGGCATTCAAGAGAATTAAGTCTGAGAACCGGGAACTGGAACAGAAGATCCGGGAACTGGAGACTAGAACCGCAGAACCGGAAGCCCTCAAGGCGGCTACTGATCGGGTTGCGGAGCTTGAAGCCCAAGTGAAGGCTACCGAGGAGGCCAACTCCGTTCTTCGTCTGGAGGACACCCAAGCCTACCGGGACGCCGTAACAAAACCCCAGCAGGAGATTTTAGCATCCAGCGATGCGATTGCGGACAGGTATGGTGTTGACCGGGATCAGTTGGCCAACATCTTGGGGAACCCCAACCGGAGGGAGTTGTCTGATAACCTTAACTCTGTCCTCGGGGATGACGTTCTGGATGCGGATAAGTTTGAGCTATATGATCTGAGTCGAAGGGCGGAAGCTACCTTTGCTAAGAAGAACGAGCTTTCTTCTAATGCCGAGCAGGCGTTACAGGAAGCGGAGGAGTTGGCGGATAAGGCCCGTGAGAAGGACGCCTTGGCCCAGCGCACCAACCGTGAGGAGCACGGTCAGGCTGCGGTGGACCGGATAAAGTCCAAGGCGGGCTTCATTCTTGATATTGTTGGGGAGGAAACCGTGGATTCGTTTAAGAAAGAACACTCCGATTACCCTATTGAAGCTCTTAGTGACGCAGATCAGGCGTTCGCTCGGTTTGCTTACAAGGCGGTTATCCCCTTGGCCAAGCAGGTAAAGAAGCTGGAATCCGAACTTCAAGACGCCAACGACGACATTCTCAAGTTACGGGGGTCCACCCCGGGGGACAGTGGTGGCGGCGGTGGAACGCTGACTTCTTCGGAGGGATCTTCTTCGGAGGGTAAGACTTCCACCACCGGGATTTCTTCGGCTGTAGATCGTATCGGGAGTGCCTTGGGGGGCATGGGGTAACCTTTCTTACTAGACTACCCAACATGAAGCCTCACCATTTTGGTGGGGTTTTCGTGTTTTTACCCTTGCGGCTGTTAACAAAACTGTGATATTATTCCCATATAAACCGAACGCCCCGCTCTAGAGGCTTATCTAGTTCTACGGTTTCCCGGCCTATGTGCCCCCTGTTGTTTTTTTGTTTATGGCCTTCGGGCCTTTAATTTAACCACATTTTTTCTCATGTCTCTTAATACCAATTCGGTAGGACGCGGCGCGGGATCGGCTCCGGTTCAAACGGGGATCACCGCCAGTACTACCGCCTCCCAAGCCGGGGGTCTCACCGTCCCGCTACTCGCGGGCGTTAATAATGTAACCGTATCCGTAGCAAACGACGATGCCGTTGCTCTGCCTAAGGCAGTCCAAGGGGCTGTCGTGATCGTAAAGAATAGCGATGCTGCTCACGATATCGAGGTTTATCCCTTCACTGGGGACAAAGTCAACGGCGGAACCCTTAATGCTGCGGATACTACCGCCATCGGGCAAACTACAGGTCGTATGTATGTTTGTGTAACCTCCCAAACCAGCAGCACTGCTGGTGATTGGATTTCTCTGGGGATGCCAGCTCCCGCCGTTTAACCTCTTACTTCTGAATCATCATGTCTACTTTTTCAGGTGTCCGCACTGACGGACTTAGTGATATCGATTCGGTCCTCGTTCAAGAGGCCAACCGCATCGGTGCTGATATTCACGCGGAGAACGTACATACGTCTCCGTGGTTGGACCTTATCCCCAAGGGAACTTTCCCTGAGGGAATGGGGTATCGCCTCCAGTCGCTCATTTACGAGCGGGCTCTTCCCACCAACGCCGCGCAGGACGAAATCGGTCTTGCTTGGGGTGACTTTGCTGGTCCTTCCGGGTTCAAGTCCGGTCAGGATCACTCGACTTCCGTTTCCGGAACGGCTGGTCTCCTCAACGACAGTGTGAGCGACTTTCACGGTCCTCTCGCTAACGATGGTGTTGGTACTGAAGCGGCTAATTCTCCGTCTCGTATCGATTGGCAGAAGCGTCTTGAGCCATACAGCCTCAAGCGTGCTACTGTCTGGTCCCCCGAGATCAACGTCGATGACCTGCGTTTCGCCGCGCATCGCAACGAACAACTCTCGGCCTCCTTCGACGCTCTTGCTGAAGGTGTCCGTTACGGTTGGGAAGAGCGTTACCGCGACGAGTACCAGCGGGTTTGCAACTTCGTTGTGGAATGCCTTGCTTCGTCCACCATCACCACTACGTCTCTCACTGGGGGACAAGCGGATGATCGGTTCGACAACGCGGCTCCCACTGCTTCCACGGTTAACATCGGGAACGGGGTCATGGATAAGATCTACAATGCTCTTGTTCGTGCGGGTGCTGGTAAGAAAGCCTACGGCATGGAGAACGGTCGCCCGGTCTTCGCTCTGGTTTGTTCTTCGGAAGCCTCGTTTACTCTCCAGACGGAGACCCAACAGCTCACGGATATGCGTGAGTCCAGCCGGGTTGACGAGCTTCTTGCCCCTCTGGGCGTGAGCAAATCCTTCCGTGGCTTCTACCACATCATCGATGACCTTGCCCCCCGGTATCGTCTGGCCGTTGCTGCTAGTGACGGAACGGATGCCTCGGGTGCGGCATACACCGATAACGACTACAAGCGTGTTGAGCCTTACACCATCAGCTCCGGTGTGATTATCCCGAACAGCGCCTACGAGGCATCTACTGCCAAGTGGGAAGTTGCGTTCGTTCTTCACAAGGAAGTGATGGAGTCTCTCATCCCGAACCCAGTTGGTTCTACGGGTGAGGCTAAGTTCGACCCGGTTGACTACTCGGGCCGCTTCCATTGGGTGAACATCAAGTCTGTGGATTTGAACCCACTGGGCACTGTTGGTAACTTCCTTGGAGTTCTTGCTTCGGCTACCAAGCCGCTCAAGACCAAGTTCGGTTACGCGATCATCTTTGATCGCACCAGCGGTACCAACGCAGGTTAACCCTCAACAAACCTTTCTGGGTTATAACTCCCCCGGCTTCAGGGCTGGGGGAGTTTTTTTGTTTGCGTTACTGTGCCCCCACATCCTAGTTCAGAATTGACCAAATAGTGCTTGCGTGTTATCCTTCTCTGCCATTCCGGAACCCCTTTTTCTTATGACCGATTTCATTTCATTCCTTGATACTAACAAGGAAGCTATCATCAGCATCCTTACTGCTACAGTCACTTTGGCTAGTTTGATCGCTACCCTCACCCCTAACGAAAGCGATAACAAGTTTGTTGCTAAAGCGAGCACCGTCATTTCGTGGTTGGCCCTTAACATTGGCAAGGCCAAGTCTAAGTGACCTCATTTTTTCGGCTATTAACTGCGGCCCTCAATGCGTATATCGAGTATGTTCGACTTCAGAAAGATAAGCGCATTGACTCTTTGGAAGATGAGCTTGATCGGTTGGCCGCTGACGGGTCTGCTGCTAGCAAGTTGCGGATCGAGCGGATTGCCCAACGCCTCAAGCGTGAACGCATCAAGTCTGTACGACCCCCCGACGATAACCTTGGTTGAGGGGAGGACCTACGAGTTCCAAGAGGGCAGTTTAGTTGGCCGAAAAAATCATAAATTTCATAGCGATTACAGTTACCGAAGGGCCATAATCATTGGTGAAAAATGATGAACTACCCCAAAGTCCTAGACTCGTTAGTCGGAATGACCGCCCCGGTCCTTGGTCTAGTCACTAGTATGCAGGAACAATTTGAATACTGGCTACGTGTAGGTTCTTTAATTGTTGGGATATCAGTTGGGCTGTTGTCTTTTTATAGATTACTTAAAAAATGATTGGCATTTGTGTAGGGCATAGCCGGAAAGGAGACCAAGGGGCCTATACCTCTGGCGAATACTCGGTTAGTGAGTGGGACTTTAACCGGGACCTAGCGCGTAGGATTCGCAGCGTTTTGCCTGTAGAGTCGAAGATTTACGACGACTACGAGTTGAGTACTTATTCTTCGGCTATCAGCAGACTGGCTAAACGGATGAAGTGCGACGGCATCGACGTTGCGGTTGAGCTTCATTTTAATGCGGCCTCTCCTTCAGCCAACGGGCACGAGTGGTTGTACTGGCACACAAGCAAGGGCGGTAAGACCCTAGCCTCTCTTCTTCGTGATGAGATGGAAGAGGCTTACCCTGATATGATTTCCCGTGGGGCCAAGCCCCGCAAACCCCGACAACGCGGCTCGGCGTACCTTAGGAAAACCCACTGCTATGCGGTGATAGGGGAGCCATTTTTCGGAACTAATGTTGAAGAGTGGGGGTCTATAAACAATAACAGGGGAAAGTTAGCCGGGGTATACGCCCGGGCATTAACCAACTTTACACAATCCATAACTAACCACACATAACCATGGCCACTTACTCTGCTATCAAAATTACAAACGGGGACACTGTAGCGGCGGCTACAAAATCTCCTACTACGGGGGTAACCGAAATTACCCAAATGGGCGCTACTAATCATGATTTTACTCATGTGTTTATTGATGACGCTACGGACACGGTACGGGGGGTAACTTCCTCGGGTACTGAAATAACGTACGAAAGCCACGCGACCTTATCTATAGCCTTTGTATCTTAATGGCGTCCGCTACCAGACAGAGAGTTTTATCGTTTACGTCCCCAGACCTACGGGATCTGTTCTTCTGGGAGCGTGACACACTCTCTCGTGTGGATTACACGGACTTGGTTAATGACACTAACCGGGCGTACGGAACCGCCCACCCTGATACCGTCAAGTTCCCTAACCACAAGTTAGTCTATTGGGAACTAGACCAAGACTTCCAAGCGGGGAACGATGGTCAGGATTCGTTGCGGGTTAAGAAGTACTACGTTGCGGATCGTGCCGATCAAGAGAAGTACAATTTTGAATTCACGGCGGCTAATATTGGGGGCCAGAAGTTTAATGCGGTAAGAAGAACCTTTGTTACTTCTAGGTCAAGTTGGGATGAGAATGCCCCCGCCATGGGTGCGGCCATGTCCCGGGAGCCTGATAACAAATTTCCGACCGGGTATGTGTTGGCTCAACGGGAACAGAAGCGGGTTGGTCAGAAAGAACTTGATGCTTTGTACATCGTAGAAGTTTTAACCTACGTTGAGAAAGTTAACATTGTTAGTCAGAAGTTAGACCCTGCCACCGGGGGCGTGCTGACTACTACCCAGACTCTTTACTACCGTGGGGAGACGTATGGTTCTGGGCAGATACAAACTTTAGCCGCGTCTGCTGCTAACTGGGGGATGTCTTCTACGGGGATAAACACCGAGGTAGAGCAGTTGTCGGACAATTGGTGGATGGTTACTGCCCAGCACGTAATCCCCCAAGGGTTGAGTTCAGATTCTAATCTAGGGTACCTTCTCCGTACCTACGAGACATGGGAAGATTTCTCATGGCCCGCCGTAGTGACGGGAAACTCTTTCGACTTTCGTTTGATCGAACGCAAGAACGGTTCTAGTTCGGCTACTGTTCGCATTGTTCCTTTCAGGAAAGCGTACCGAGGCCCTACTAAGTTTCAGATTAAGCAATGGTGGAAGTCTAGCGCAGCTACTTTGACGGCCCCAGTTATTTTTGATGTGCAGTCCGCTACCTATTCCGGGGCACAATACAGTTGTTCTGTCCGTAATGTTCTAGTGGGGGCCGGGGGCCTTTCCCTTATTGACAATATAGGAACCCAAGACCCGGTGTTTAAGCAGGGGGTCTATGGGGCTAACCCTTGGTTGTTGGCGTCTAATATGACCGATTGGCCCGATACGTCGTCTACTCCCGCTTTGGTTGCTACAAAACAACAGCCGTTTAGGGGTGGGTTTCTTACCACCGAGACTAGGGTATACCGCCCATACTAATGCCCGTTGATACCGAAAACGATTTACCTGATTGGAAGCCCTCCCCCCAAGTTGGGGAAAGTGATATGTCGGGGGACAAGGGGGTAGACCCTGATGACAACGCCCCCGGGGGAGAGCAGCCATTGTTCCGGCCCCATGCGTTTGCTTTGAAACAAGGGGACGGTGGCGCGGACATAGCCTACGGGCAATTCATGTGGCGTTTCGATGTGCTTCAGTTTAATTATACAGATTTAGGGTCGGGGATAGGGGTTGTAAACACTGGGGTGGGCCAGCCCAGAGCTATAAAAGGATGGGAGACTGTAGTGCCCAACCTAAAAGAACATGATGGGGCCGCAATGTCGGCGTCCCCCGCTCCTAACAAATTCCACTCCTTAGATGCTTACGGGGATGTGTACCTTTATTGGTATGTTGATTCCGACGAAGCAGACTTTGTTACTAAATGCTGGGTCCAAGTAGGTGACGTAGCCACTGCGGATTTACCCGTCGTTGCTGTCGGGAGTTCCGACCACGATAGGCTTGGTATCATAAGCGCGGGGTTGTCCCCCGGTGCGGCGAACGCTTATTACCGGATTAAGATTGGGAATGTCCCCGACCCGAGTTTGAATACGGACATTGTTCAAAATTTATCCAGCGATGTATACTGGCCTACTTTGATAATGATCCGGGACCTTGCTTGATGGGGATTGATCCTCGCCCCGGGGTATGTCATAATACCCGAGTATGGCTAAACGGGGGATTTTTGTATTGGGGCTCGTTGCGTTGGTCATTTCTTTTGCCCGGGCACAGGAGTCGGTTACCCCTTTTATGGGGTACCACGCCGAACTAATACGGTCGAACACCTCTACCCCCGTTAGCGTTAACGTATCCCTTCGCCCAGATGGGGACCTATCCCGTACGATTGACCAGACCTTTGGTCGGTATAACGAAGTAGGTTTAAAAGAAGGCAGCGCAGAATCCCGAGAAGCGGATATCGTGTGGGTCAAAGAGGGAGGTAGATGGCTACAGTTTTATTATAACGGGGGGTGGCGAGCCGTTGGTTTTCGTAACTCGGATATGTCCGGGTATATGCTCCCCCATACCGGAGGGTTCTTTATTGAGTCTCGTTCAAGCACCAATTGGTTAGCTGCCTTTGGGGGGTATGTCCGCAGGGACCCAATGGTCTACAATGTGACCCCGGGGTTCAATATCTTGAACCGAGGGTTTCCTCTACCAATCCCCCTGCATAGATCGGGCATAGAAAGGTCGGAGGGGTTCGGGTCTGAGGATATAGTGTGGTTGTATAATGGGGACAGCTACGACAGGTATTATTACGATAATGGCTGGAAAAAGTTTGGCTCCAGTGGGGACTACGGCAGCGCAATAATACCCTCCACTTTAGTAATTCAGACCATGGGGCCCGGGGGCCGTGTAATACTACGACCCCCTCGGGGTCTTCAACCACCTAAGACTCTTCCCCGAAGGACCGCAGTACCCCCTCCCCCAGTCCCAAATGTAGGCATGGCGTTTACCCAGAATGAACGTGGGACGGAATTGTTCCAGATTTCTTGGAATGCGTTTGGCCCCAAAGTTCGTTACCACACTGAAGTATTGGAGTCGGACTGGTTTGAAATATCCTCAAAGGTTGGGCAACCGAGTCAGGTTCTAGAGGATCACGCTATCATGGTTACTGCGGCAGGACGGATACGCTTGTGGTGGGGCATCGTTCGAGTGAGGGCCGAATGGGCGCATCCCTTTTTAAACAAGGCATTGTAGCCCTGTGGGGCTGGGATTGGGACTTGTCCGAGGGGGTGGCATAACGTATAATATCCATCGTGCCTAAGTTTGTTTCGGACCTAGAGACCAGCCTCTCGGGGTATGTTCATCCTGATCTTAATTTCTTGGATGTTCTCAACGAGGTGCTTCCACAGTTAGCCTCCCGGGGGATCTGGAAAGATCTTACTTTTGAGAAGACTATCTCTCTGGTTAACGCGGACAGATTCTTTACTCTTCCTGAGGAAGCGGACTCGGTTCTTCACGCATTGGTCAACAATGAGCCTACCCCGGTAAAACCTATGTGGAATGCATATGTGAATACTGGGGCCAGCGACGGCAGGATGGGGCACTGGTATGGGGTGGAAGACGCGGGGTATGTTCCCACCAAGGATATTCTTTCCAGCGAATACTATTACGCCCTATACATAATGCCCAATTTTCGTTGGGGGGAGCTAGACGATTTGGCGGAAGTTCATTCTGATTCTGCTTTTGCGGGGACCGAAACCGTTACCATCGAATATGAGAACTGGGAAGGGATTATAAGAACGTCTACGGACACGATGGCGGCTACCAGTAACCCCACCCTCCTTTCCCCCAGAGCGGTTCGCAACATCCGTTCTATTTCCTACGATGGGTTCGCTACGGTCCCCGCCCTTGTAGTCGCGGTCCCGGTAAAACATTTTGGTCTTCTTACTAGAGCCAACCCCGGGGGAGGGCAACAGGCCACCATAGTACCTATCCCGGAACTTCCTTCGGATTATACGGGGCTGGGGTCCGCTACCCTTGCTGCGGATGTATTTTCATTGATCGATACTGTTACTATCGATGACCACGATATAAGTTTTACCTCAGTAACTGACTCTCAGTTGCAGAGTGCCGAAGGGGGGTATTCGGGGGGAGCGGCTTCAAGCCACCCGGTCATGGTGGTTTCCGCAACACACGAAACCCAAGCGAGCCTCCGTACTGGTTATGCTGAGAATGACTCTAAGAAGATGGCCGTCCTAGAAGGAACGGGCATTACTCGATACAGGTTGTTCAGGCAACAAGACCCCGGTAACACAGTCCACCTTCTCTTGCGAAGGAAGATACCTACGTTTACAGAAGATGATCAGATTGTGTACCTTGATAATATTTCTGCGTTGAAGTACGCTATTCTGGCCAATACTGCGGAGTTTAACAACGACGCCGTTCAGGCCCGTATCTGGTGGGGGGAAGCCGAACGCGAACTTAATTCGGAATTAGACAAGACTCTTGGGGGAGCCCACCCCCAAGTTTTATTTGATCCATCAGGCGGCATGGGCACCGTCGAATCCATACAATAAATCATGGCTGTCCTTAATACTTCCAACCGTACCGAACGACAATCTTTCGGAGAATTGGGGTTTCTTATTATCACTGATACGAGCAACACCATCACGGGCGAGTTTTGTGCCATCACTTGTTTAGAAGACACCACGTTTGATGCTAGTGGGCTGGTTTTTAAAATCGGCTCTAGCACCTCTTCAGGAAATAAAAACGCAGCAGGCAGCACGGTATCTAATACCACGGCGGTTGCTACGTCCCATACGTTTCCAAAGGGTCTGACTATATACGGCAAGTTCACTTCTATCGCTCTTAATTCCGGAAAAGTCCTCGCGTATAACGCCGAGCGCCACTAGTAGTATGCGTTTAGGTCTATCATCGGGCTTGTCTACAGGCGGCTTTGTGCCGTCTGCTGGTGCGACGCCTATGCTGTTGGACAGGGACGATATGCCCACGGCTACTGTCGCGTTCAGTTTGCGTAAGTTGCGGGAAGACTACACAGGAAAAGCCATTAAAGTTAGGCGAGCCTCCGACGATGTCGAAGTAGATGTAGCTTTCGATGAGAACCCCGGCACGGATACAAATACCCCACAGGTAACTGGCGCTTCCGTAATCACTGTTACTTCGGGCAGTTACAGCGGAACAATGACCTTATCCGCGTTCACTTCAGGGACAACGGCCCATGTAACTACGTGGTATGACCAAGTGGGGACGGCAACAAACGCCACCCAATCATCTGCGGGGTCTCAGCCGCCCCTTTTAGGCGACTTTAGCGCGTTGGACTTCAGCGCATCCGAAAAGCTGTCATCAACATATGTCCCAGCCGAAGGAGGAGATGGAACAAATGTTGGAGACTCCAACACATGGTTGACCGTGTCTAAGTATATTGACACTGACAACGACAGGCATGAGCTAGTCGGAGCTTATTATTATTACCCTGCGTATGGCCGCGCTTTGTATGTTGAGGGAGACACATACCGCTTTGATGTGGGTGGTGGTGGTGGCACTACCGATATTGATACTTTGAATAGCACGGTTTCTGCCAGCACCAGTAGCATTGATGTAAACATAGCTTCTTATATGCCCGCCGAGTCAGGTAATGAGATTCAAATGAAGGTAAACGGGACCGATAGGTCACCAATGAGTTCTTCTCATAACGTGAATTCGTGGGGTAACGCCTATCTCTATATTGGATACGCCAACGCCCCTTATGTAACCACCGACGAGTGGGACGGGCAGGTGTATGAGGTAGTATGTTGGGAGAACACTGCCGCATTTTCTGCATCAAGTGCAACCGCCGGAACTGTTTGGGACGACGTTGAAAACTTTTACGGACTGTAATGGCTAAGTATTTAAAGTTTAGATCAAAGAAAGGGGCCGAAAAGCGGAGCAAAGAGCTTTGGGGTGGGAAGAGTGATGCGGTCACCCAGCACCTCTATGAGTTTGTGGAGAGCCCTAAAACTTTCGGGGGCAGTTTTTTAATTGTTCCAGAGGATGGGGGAGTGTTGGAGGAAGAAGAAAAAAACAAACTGCAAGGGTTCTCAGAGTTTAAAGAGTGGATGGATAAATACCTAGCCCCCGAATAGTGAACCATGACTCCTGCTACACAAAATTTATCATCGGTCGTAGAAGACGACACTTGGAGAGGCTTGATACTATCGGCAGTTACGGTAGGGGGTAGCCAACCTGCATCTGCGGCAGCTTCCGCAGTCATGGAGTTCCGCAAGCCGGGGAACCATGACACGGTAGAATTGAAGTTAGCGACCGGGGGTTCGGGGATTACTATCAACACCGCCGCAACCTACAATACCACCGTTGCGGCACGCACTCCTATTGGATTAAAGCCCGGGAAATACGATTACCGTATCCGGTTTACAGATGCAGCGGGGAACACTTATACCTACGTAAAGGGAACCATCGAAGTACTTAAAGCGTAATGGACACTTTCTCTGTAGAAATAGCCAACTCGCTGACTGGCGCTTTTCAGCTCGATACTTTCTCTTCGGCTGTGACGCCCACAGTAGGCGGGTCTGTTGTTCTAGATACCTTTGCGGTAGCTATATAAATGAGATGCCCAGCTCTTCCAAATCAGATTCAAAGATAGGTCTTTATGTCGGACTTGCGGTTCAGGCTGCTGGCATAGTGTGGTGGGCGTCCAATCTGAATTCCCGCGTTCAGCATAACGACTTTCAGATTCAGATAATGGATCGTGAGGTCTCCAAGAACTCAAAATTTGTAGAACTTTGGCCTGCGGGTCGCTGGGGTAGTGGCGAACTCCCTTCGGATACACGACAAGACCTTCATATCTCAGAACTTCAGAAACAGGTTAGCAAGCTGACCGAAGATCTTTACACCCTCAAGGGCAACGCAGGCGAATGACCTCCAAAGAACTTCTAACTTTGCACGACAAAACCTGCAAAGGGTGCAGGGAAATAATGCGAGTAAAGAACTCGGATTACACCGGAGGCCGGGAAGCTACTGACCCCTTCGCTAATTTTCGGTGCAGCACCGTTTTAGGTATCCACCCTGTCCACGGAATATTGTTGCGGCTTATGGATAAGATCAAGCGCATCCATTCATTTGTAAATGATAAGGAACTGCAAGTTCCCGACGAGAGTGTGGATGATGCCTGCCACGACATTATCAACTACGCGATACTGGCGTTAGCTATGCTGCAAGAGGAGCGCGACCGTTAGGGTTCCCAGTCTCCCCACTTGAATTGCATTTGTATCATAGCCCTCTTGCATAGCCCCGTGGCGTTCAATCCGTAGGATTTGTCTAAGCTGTCCTCTACTTTTGTTAAGCCGTCCTCTAGTTCACCCCAATCTGGGGGGTGTTGGAAATGGGGGTGCCATGTAATTTTATTCCGTTTTATGTGGATGGTTACATTCCCCCACCCCCCTATGATCATATAATCTAAGACAGGCTCCGCTACATCCTCGTCCTTTTCTATATCGTAATCTCCGGGGTGAAGTAGGCTATGCGAAATCCGTGGTCGCATGGGTAAGGTCATATTTTTCCTCCAGATTAATTATCCAAATTTTTCCTCCCCCGGTGTTCATACATTGAACCGGGCGCACTTTGTCGTTATCGAGACAATTCTCTGCCGCTTGTTGCAGATCCCGGGCTAACCTCTGATGTTCAAAAGATCCCCCTCTCGCTTTTATTTCAGTGTAGTTGCCCATGGCCCCCATTAGTTCCGCCGCAGTACCGGACCAAACCAGACCGTGGTGCTCCCTATGGAGCTTGGCGAACAGGTCCAGAGTTTCCATTATAGCTTGAGTAGGGGAGTTGTCTCGGGCCGCATCCCTAAGGTGGGGGTGAAACCACGCCTCTACCCCGTATCGGCTACCCCCCTTTAATTCTTTTGGACACGCCCATTTCGTAAGCCAGTTAGCAAAAAAAGGAAGTTCCTTGGTTATCTGCTCCTCCAGAGTGTCGTTGTCCGGGAAATCTTGAGGGGCCGAATCCTTGATTCGTAAACCAATAACCTTGTCCCTGTTACTAGAGTCTTGCTGGGGGACAATAGACAGAGAGCTGGCATCTTCATTCAGAGAGATCATCAATCGACCATTCCACTCTACCTCTTGGGGGTCCCGATACATGGCTCTGGTTTCCACAAAAGGATTGGCAACCGACCGCTTAATCAGGTCAGTCATCTTCCGGTTCTCTCTCCAGTCACTTGCGCTAGAGGTATCATCTACTCTCCACAGAGGTTTCTCAATAAGTTTACGATTGAACTTCTCTCGTCCGGTCAAGTAAGAAGCCGCATCTTCACTTCCTCCCACAAGGTTCCCTACAATTTGTTTTGCCAGAAGAGTTTTACCCCGTCCGGTAGGCCCGGATATTATCAGACAATGCCCCGATAATTTTCTCTTGTCGTGGGACGCCGTGTAGAACCGTTGCAACCACGCTAAGAACAAGTCCAGTTGGGTGCAGCCCGGGGCAACTTCTGTTTTATCAAACAACCCGCTGAGAAACTTATGTATAAATGGGAAGTCTTTGGGGGTTGCCTTTAATGCCGGGGGAACGGGTTTGTTCCTACTTGTGTTCAATATTCTCTGCCCATCTACTTCTACGATAGTCTCGTCCCGAAAGACAAAAGGTCCGACCCCCTCTATCCTTTTATTGGCATTGATGAACATGATCACCTTCTCGACCTCAGAAAGAGGTTTCCCTTTTCTCTTATTCGGAGAGAACCCCATCTCCCGTAAGCGCAGCGTAAAGTTCTCTCTGCTCTCGTCAAAGATGTGGTCTTTACCTACTATCCAGAAGTTCTTCCCATCCGTGAACAGGTTGTCTACGGAAGACGCTATCTTACGGCTTTCGTATTGGCTCACCCATTCTTTCCCTAGAATAGTAGACCAGTCATTCCACACCGAGGAAGCCCTGTCCGAATACGCGATGACCCCCTCTTCTTTTACCTCGGCCCCTATCCTCTGGATTCCATCATCAATCCAAAACAAAGGAACCCTTGCCCCGACCTCGAACTCTATGTCTTCTAGACGATCCCGAAATCGTTTGTTAATTTCTTCCGCTACGGCCTCGAATGGGATCGTTACCTCGGTGTCTACTACAGGTACAAAAGATTTGAACAGAACTCCGGTCAATAGTGCATAGTCCAGTTTACCCCCCAGACGCTCCCATTTTGTGCCTACCTCGTAGTATCTCTCGGGCTCAAATGACCCCTTATCAAAACCTGCCCCTAGTTTCTTTACCCGTAGCCTCTCACCCAACTTAGTAAGGAAGTCCCTCCCTGCCCCCTCCGGGATTCGTATGGGCCTCTCGAATTCCCACACCAGACGTAGGTTCCCCGAAAAGGTCTCGGTCATCCATGTTGGTTTAGGGGCCCCATCGAGCCTCTTATCGAGGTGCTCCTTGAATTTGTCTACATCCAGTGGTTCGTCGTAATCCACAAAGAACCCGTGTAAAGTATCGCAAGGGTTTTCATTAGATGAGCGGCGACCGGGGTTCACTGGTTCGCACCCTGATATAAACAGGTGCTCCGTAGTGGGGTCCGCGCACCAGTTGCGGTGCTCTGATTTAGTTCGGTGTTTAGGTACTTGGTATCCGTGCTGGTCAGCCTCGGAAGGGTGAAAGTCCAGTACCCCGGCTATGTTTGTAACATGGTTAGTGATGTAGAAGTACTTCACTTGCAGTCTGCGTAGGTATTTCCGATGTTGCCCTCTGCGGCTACAGGGAGCGATTGTATCCATTTAGGGGGAACCGACATGATATCCTCGGCTTCCCTTACTAGTTCTTCAGAGTTTTCTTCAGGCAGTTCAACTACTACCTCGTCATGGACATGAAACAAAATTTTGTAGCCCGCATCTTCGAGTTTCCTTAGGCAATGGGCAAAGACATCCCTAGCTAACGAATGAGCGAGGTTCTCTGCGAGCAAGCCATACCATGGTTTCATAGGTTTCTTGGACCCGTTCTTAACCACCGTGCAGTATATGCTATCCCCGTTTCCGTCCTCCTCTTTTATTTTACGCACCCCCCTGTATTTTAGTTTGTTTCCTGACGGCAACTCAAATTCCATGTATCGGTCCATTACGGACAAAGATAATGTTCGAGTTAGCTTTTTCCAAAACTTAGTAATCGAGGTCATCTCATTCCGGTAAATGTCCACACAGGAAGTGGCCTCTTTCATCATAAGAACGGAACCCCAATCCCAATGCCAATCGTCTATTTTGATGGGTACCGGGGCCCCCCTTTCTAGCTTCAGTACTAGTTTGTTTATCCACTTAGCAAACTCTTTCCATTGAGGGCGTTCTACCGAAAACGTAGACCCGCTAGCGGTCTCTTTCAAAACCGGAACGGTAGCATCCCTTGTTAACATTCGCCCCGCCTTCCTCCACCACCAGCAACCTTTACTCGACATTTCCTTTAACCATTTCCTACCTATCTTCTCTCGTTCCTCCGGGTCTCCGGGGTAATTGTTATTTACGGAAACCTCCAACTCTCGGGTGTATTTGTCCGCGAAGGCCCACGCACTAGCCCCAAAGCCCGACCCAAGAACCACAGGTTTTACCATTTGCCTGAGCGCATTGTCCTCTTCTTTAAGAACCCCCTTGTCGGGGCTCCACAATTTGAACCCTTCCGCAAAGGCTTGGTATATGTCACTAGAGTTAGCGATCCTTTGTAGCATATCGTGGTCCCCCGCTAGCCAAGTCAAAGTTCTAACCTCGATCTGGCTTAGGTCCAGAGCGGCTATTTTCTTACCCTCAGGGGCCTTAAAGAAACTTCGGAACTTAAATTTTACTTCATGACCATTGCACGTAAAATGCTGGGTTCCTTTTGGGGGATTCTGCATATTGAGGTTTCCCCCACTACCCGACCATCTTTTAGTATGGGCCCCGCAATACTTCATTTGCCCGAAGTAGCGGAAGTGCCCCTCGGTTTCACGAGTGGCGGCGTTTACCGCCTCTACCTTCTTCAACAAAGCGTTAGCTTTACGCCAGTTTCGGTATGCGTATATCCACTCATGGGAGCCCTCATGTTTCTCTAGCCATGCATTTGTCTCGGCGTTATCTTGCGCGAGGCTCTCGGGGGGAACTATCCCACTCGCATTGCACTGTCGGTCAAACGCCGCACGGGACAACAACGCATCCGTTCCTACCCAAGGGATGCAGTTTTCAAATTCAAACAATACCCTCTTCAAACCTACGAGGGCATTATTGACTTCTTCCAAATCACACGGTACCCCCCTTCTAGCTATCTCCCTTGTGTGCCTAGATAGCCATCTTTCGTTTTCTGGCCATTTTTCGGAGCACGCCTCCCATAACTTCAAGCACCACTCAGAGTCCCCCATGGCGTAATCCAGCATGGCTTTCCATGCGTCCTCAGACATGGGTTCCCAGTGATCCAAAGAGTTGGTGTTAACACAAGGCCAGCTATCTATGGGTCGTTTACCTGCCGCACTGTCCCGGACCTCTTTACTTAATTCTATGTTAAAGACATCTTTAACCGCGTTTTTCAAAGAATGGGGGTGGCCGCAATACGCCATGAGATCCATAGTGCAATCCCATGCAGGAGGGGTTGGAAGGTCCCCCCACCATCCTTTCTCTTGGGCAATGAGGTATAGGTTCTCATCAAAGCTCGCGTTGTGGGATATCCAATGGTGCCCCGATATTTTATCCCATGGGGCGTCTATTGGGTGCCCCACCCATTCCAAGCCCGTGTCCGTTTTTATTGCCACGAGGTAGCACTCGAACAACGGGTGCCTGAAATACGAATCCCAACCCAAAGGTTTGATGCTACAAACCTTGTCGTAAGTCGTCTCAAAATCTACTGCTGCGATATTAGTTTTGTCCATAGTGATGACCGTGAACTACTAGGGGGGCGGGGAAACCCTACCCCGCCCCCCGTTTCTCGCCTACACCGGGGTCGCACATCATACAACCCCCGAGAGGTTAATCCCCCCTGAGAGAGCTAGCGAAGTCCGCTGCCTCTTCTGGAGCCGGGGTAGTTGACCCGGAAAGAACAAACTGATGCCATTTGTACTTTGTGCCCGTCCCTTTTTCCTTGGAACGAAGCTCGAAGTAAAACTTAGATGCGTCTTCTCCTTTTGAAGCACGGGCACGGGCGGTCACGTTAATAGTCCCGAAGTTCTCTCGAACCGCCTGAGACTTTTGAACGGTGTATTTTACCAGTGCGTATTCTTTCCCTCCGAATTCGTAGAGAAAGATGCTGGAGGCGACGGCATCGTCAGTAAATGACTCGGGCCGTTCGATTAGTAGAGTTACATCGCACACAGGAATGGTGCCATCATACTCTGTAGTTTTCTCGATCTGTGCTTTCTCTTCAACCGTATTGGCAAAACGAGGGGTGGTGTCGTCATCATACGGCACGTTCTCTTTCCAATACTTCCGGGTATGCACAAGAACTCCCCTTACGGGTTCGTTCACATGAACCAGAGGTACCTCCTTGTTAAGGCAGATATCCCCCAGCTCTCCCCCATCGGGATCGAACTGAGAAGACTTGCCGAGGATCTGGATATGATCGATGTTAATGTCCTCCGAAGAAGGACCCGTTGAGCTAGGGCTGTATGCCGCCAACTCAGTTTTGGTTTCGGTCTCTGCGACCACTTCAGTGTTCTTGGCAGCTTTTTTCTTGGCCACCTGCTTATCAACGTCGTCGAATTTAGTCGTACTCATTGCTGTGTCTTGTGTCTATGTGTCTACTAGTCTTCAGAGGATTCGTTTTTAAGAGTGAATCTCTCCTTGCCAAAAACAATAACACCCATGTCAACCCCCCTCTCTTCAAATTCTTTAGCGGTGCTGGCCTTCTTCCCCCGTTCCGCCCGGTCTTTGAGTATTTCCCGGAATTTAGCTACGGGGATATTTATGTTGTCCAGAAGATCCTCCAAGGTAATGCCCATGGAAGCCGCGTAATCCCAGAATTTCTGGTTGTCCGCAGCTTGCCGCTTAGATCCCATAGATCTAAGTTCCCAACCGGGGAGAACCTCCCCCTCTCGGGCCATGTCTACCGCCGCTTTTTTGATCTTGTCGATAAGAGGTTCCAGCAACTTGGCTATTCCGTAGAGTTTAGATACCTCTTCTGGGTCCTCCAAGTTGGCGGTGTCAACATAGTCTGGCACTTCTATCCCGGAACTTTCCGCAAAATCCAAAAGCACTCCGTTGATTGCGGGACAATATTGTGAATGCCTGCAAAAACTGCAATGGTCATTGGGGGTAAGCCTTTCTGAGTTCTTAGATATGGAACCTTCGGCCCACATCTTTCGGGTCTCTATAGACGAATGGACAATAGTGGTAATCAGTTGTCTGTCTATGTCCACTGACTCGGGGGGAAAATCATACCAGTTTATCCAGTCTATTTGCGGGGCTAGGAATATAAATCGAAGGGTCTCCAGCCCGGGGAATCTTTCGTACGCGCCGTTTTTGTATGACCGCGCTTGGTAGTTGTTTTCGGCTTCATCAACTTTCATCCGGCCCGACTTATAGTCGATCATTAGTCCTTTCATACCGGATTTAGAAACACAAAGAACATCCCCAGTCCCCCATATCTCAAGGTCATTGTTCAAGCTGATAGTAAGAGGCAGTTCGTTGTACCTTTCGTATTCTTCTTCCCCGAAGTAATCTGCGATAAGATTGTCTTCGGCCATGATGCACTTGTCATACAGTTCTATTTCTAGCTCTGACTCTAGATTGGAAGCGTCCCTTACTTCTAGGGCCTCGTGTATTCGGGTGCCCATCTCTGCCGCAGCCGTAGTTCCGGTTCTGTTTTCAAATCCGGAGCATAGCTTTAACGCTTTTAATTGAGAAGGCCCTTGGGGGTGGTGCCCCCGAGAACTGTGGTCTGGATGTTTCAAGGATTGGTTCATCGCTATATGTCTTCGTGTAGTTGTGTATTTTTGATTTCTATGTCTGGAAATTCTTCTTTATGCTTCCCTTCGGCTATCCTTTTAGCTTCCTCCGGGGTGCCCGCTTTAATGGCTATGGTTTTGTTGTGGGATTCTTCTTCGCATAAAATGTTTACTAAGAACATTCCCGGGAAAAGGTCCTTCCATTTGTCTAAATCACTGCGGGTATCTGATATGTGGTGATACGGGAAGTCGTGCCACCCATACCCCAAGGCCCTTCCGTTTAGTATCAAGGTCGCGTCTTCAAATTGTGCGGCCACTGCTACAGGGTCATCGGGGGTTCTTTTAACCAAGCAAATTTTATCCAACAGTTCCGGGATGGGGCCTATATACATCTCAATGTTTTGATGCCTCTTTGATTTTGCTTCTAACTTTGAAGATCCCGGTTCCACATTCCCGTCGTCTATTTCTTTTTTAACTTCGTCTTCGGTCTCTAGTTTCTTAAACGAGTACCCTTTATCTTCGTCACTTGCTTTTTCCCTCTCCTCCTTCGTACCGAACAGTAGTTCGTCCTTAGTCCGCGTGACCTCCACCCCCGGGGTGTGCAGGGCTTCCCTCGATTCCAAGAACTTGATAACTTCAGGAGAGGCTTTTACATTCCCCTCTTCATCAGTTTCAAAATCCACCCCCGCGTCCTCAAGGGAGCGCAATAAAGTTTCCACTGAATTAACGGGGGCCTTTTCTGGTTTGTTTTCTTTTTCTGACATTGGTGTGTTTAGTTAAAGCAAAAGCCCTTTCCCGGATGTTTCCTTGGGTAAACTAGCAAACCCGTCATGGGATCTCCCCACGCACCATTTTCCGAGAAAGGGCGCGGTCACTGTAGCATAGTTTTCATGTTTTCAACACCGCCTATGCATTTCTCGTGGACGTATTCTTCTATCGTGTTGGCGGCTACCATTACTATCTGGGTGAGGTCTGTTTTCATCCCCACCCGAAAGCATCGTCCCAATACTTGTTTATATGTTTGAACCGAAAAAGTAGGGGATATCATAGCCACTCGGGGGTACTCCCCTCTCTGGTCGTGCAGGCTTACCCCGGTCCCCCCAGCTTGCGCGGATACGGCTATCACTCTTGTCTTGTCATTAGACCAATCGTCTAGTTGTTGGTCCCGGTCTTTTTGCTGCCCTATGATGATCCCCGATTTTGGGAACGCTTCTCTGAATGCTTCTATGGACTCCCTGAAGTTAAGAAACACCGCTACGCTTTTACCTTCCGACAACAAGTCATTAGTTTTTTCAACAAAGTGGGTCACCTTGAGCATTTCAACATACTGCCGTGCTCGCAATATATCGGTAACTACGGTCTGGGCACTTTTCTTTTTCTTGGAGATGTTATCTAGAAAAGAATCTATGATCTCCTCATTTAGCCCCGCTTGCTCGTATAGCTCCGAGGCCCCCTTGTAGTCACCTAGGTCGGTTATTACCCGTTGTTTCTTAAACGCCCCGGGCATATCCCCTGTCTTCAGGCCACTGGCGATCCCTTTAACCGAGAACAGTTCGTAGTTAAGGCTACTTAGGTCGGCGTCTTTGCGGACTTTCCAGTTTTTCCATGGGTCTTTGTAGCAACCGTTCTCTTGCAGCCAGTGGAAAAAGGAGTTGTTACCCGACATTTCATTTAAGTTGTGCAACCCTAATGCAAACCCAAGGGCCCGCATTTCGGTAGGGTCTTTAGCAGCGGTCGCACTCAAGCCAAGAATGTGTATGTTCTGCTTCTTTGCTGCGATAAGTAGATTCCCGTTCTGAGTGTAGTGCCCCTTGCACCATTGCACTTCGTCAAATATTAAAAGAGATTCTTTGGGGATGGCCCACTCAAACCATTTGTGCGTTTTCCCAGAACCTTTCTGCTTCCGTTGTCTTTTTACTTTTACGATTTTGTCCCGGCCATTACGCAACTTTTCATAGTTAGTTACAAACAAAGGGGTAACCCCATGTTGTTCCAAAGTTCGTTTCCAATTAGTAACCACACTCTTGGGACAAACAACTGCTACGGGTTTTCCTTGGCTTTGCCAATGCCGTGCGATGTGGCAAGACATGGGGGTTTTGCCTACCCCGGTTTGGGAGGTATCTAGTGCCGCTCGGTAAAGCAAGAGGGCTTGGTATATCGCCTTAGCGTGCTCTTCTTGCTTTGGGTACAGAGTAGTCATGGCAAAGATGCGCCCCCAACTTCGTTGGATTACCCTATAGGTAGTTATGAGTGACCGAAGTTTGGGGGCGCATAAATTGCGCCAAGTTACGAATCCGAACTACCGACCGCTATTTGTGGCTCCGGGTCTTCTTCGTCTTCCTCTAGATCAAATGAAGGAACTTCGTCCTCCAGTATATCACTAGGGGGTTCGGGCACCTCCCCCGTAGTGTGCAAAGCAACGGCCTTTCCAAAGCTCTCGTATACTTTCGGGAGCAGTTGCAGCACCGCAGGCTTTTGTCTCCACAACATAGAGGTGGCATCTGTGGGTTCTTCTCCACAGGAATACGCCCATACGTCCCATACTTCAGAACCATCCAACGCGGCCCGAGCCGCCCTAATTAAAAATGATTTTTTGAGTTCCGGGATACTCCCCCATTCAGGGAGTTCGGTAGCTCCGTCTGATACGCGGCTTATCTTTACAATATTATACGCTTGTGCAGCTACCAGAGAGGCTAGTTTGTCTTCAGAAGAGGCTGATTTGCTCATAGAGGGATATGATAGCACCCCCGTCAATACCCCCCAAAGAAATCAAATTTTTAGTATTTTTGACAAGATCCACCCGACTACCATAACCCCCGCTAAGTACAGCATTTCCACTATGGGGTAATCTACCATGTTAGTCCTCCAGTTCTTCGGTCTCACATTTAGTGCGTATCAGGGAGTTGTCCAACCCCGCATACCACAATGCTAGGGAATCCGCGATGTTGTCGTCTGTTATGGGGCAGCTAGGCCCAGTCCTTCGGTTGGCTTCCTCTATCATGTCTGCTTTGGTTGCCCTCCCGTTACCGAAGAAAAATTTTTTTAGCGTAGTTGGGGGCACCTCTATTATTCGTTTAACCCCCGAGTTGGCACACGCCAATCTAATCACTCCCCCTATTTCTCCTAGGCGGTGTTGTCTGGAATTCGCCATGTAGGCGTATCCTTCGATCACGGCGACCTTTGGTTTGTTAGTCACAAGAGCCGCGAGCACCCATTCATACATCGACTTCAGTCTAGTAACCCCCCGCATTTTACCCCCCTTCACCGAAGTGAAGTTACCCTCGCCAAACCACATGGCGGTGTGGGTCAACGAAACATCAATCCCCACTATCGACGGGCACTTCTTGGACATGGGTCTCGGTCTCTACTATTTCGGCATCAATAACCGTAGGCTTTGCAGTAATAACATCAAATTGCAGTTGAAACTTAGCCGCCCCTCCTTTGGCCCCCTTGTTGGGGTTTAGTATTTCGCTCATTATCTTGTGAGCCTTTTCTACGTCCGTCCAATTTTTAATCGGAGGGGGGTTTTGCATCACAGTGTGAAACACTTGGTAGAGTTGTTGGGCCATTAAGACCCGGTACTTGTCCTCCACTCCGTCTTGCATATCGAGGAACATAGACAAAGCCGCCTCTACGTTTTGGTTACGAACTTCTTTACTGAAGGCGTCCATTACGTGGTCTTCTTGAGGGACCACCATAGGGTTGGCCTCGGGGTTAAGGGCACTGCCTCTTTCTACTCCCGCTTTTTTCTGCCATCTTAAAACCGTAGACGGGGCTACCCCCATGGAGTTGGCAACCGCAGTTGCACTTTCCCCGCACATTATTCGGTGTAGGGCTTTTTCTTTGAGTTGTGCCGGGAGGCTTTTAAAGGTGTTACCTTCTACGTTAGATGACATTACAATGGCGGTTGTTTGTTTAGTAAGCAGTAGCGGGCTTTATCGTACAAGGGTTCCCCGGGGTACACTTGCATATACCCAAGGGCTTTTACAAGATCCAGATCTCCAGCCCACACCTCTTCCCATACTGATTGGTGCTCGATGTATAGTTCTTCAAGGTCCCTGTCTGGATATATCATTGACCTCTACCAACAATTATGACACTTTAGTTTCTAGATGTCAAGTGACCCCGGTCTTGCCCATCAGTTACCGGATGGTAGATGGCAGTGTAAGAACCTTGTTACGGCAGGACCCTGCGGAAAAGTTTCCGCGATGTTGTTTATCGGTCGTCACTTTTTTGATGACCCAAAAGCAATGGAGTATGCATTCTGGGAATTTGCCCGTGCGGTTTGGCAACACCCGGATGACTTGTTGATAGAAGAACACAAGTGGAGCCGAGCAATTATTGGGGATCTTTCCAAAGAAAGATACATGGGGTTTGGTGGGTGCGGTTCTTCAGGTAAATCTCATGTGTGCGCGGCATGGGGGATCTTCCGGTGGTTGTGCGCCCCCCAAGATACTATTGTTCTTGTTACTACCACTGCTTTGAAAGACGCAGATCAACGAATCTGGGGGTCTGTTATTCGCCTTATGCAACCCCTGTCCGCTAGTGTCCCCGCTAGGGAACGCCCCTCGTTGCACGATTTTGTTCTTCAAGAAGAGGGAAAGAAGATGAATATCTCCCGGGGTATTTTTCTAGTAGCCGCCGAGAAAAAGAAAACCCGAGAGGCAGTGGGCCGCTTCGTGGGACGAAAAGCTAAACACATCATACTTATTGCGGATGAGCTTGGGGAGTTGAGCCCGTCTATTATGAATGCGGGGGTTTCTAACTTGTCCATTGGTGGTGAAGATTCTTTCCAAGCAGTGGGCATGAGCAACCCTGACAGTAGATTTGACGCTTTCGGAGATTGGGTGGAGCCAGAGGAAGGGTGGGAATCTGTAGACACATCCATCGCTACTGAGTGGAGGACCAAGTGGAAAGGGTTATACCGTAGGTTCGACTCGTATGAATCTCCGCATTTCCACAAAGAAAAATCTTATCTTCCTACTGAAGCTAAAGTCCAAGACGCTATCGAGCAACTTGGGGAAAACAGCCGAGCATTCATGCGAATGTGGCGGGCAGTCTTCTTTGATGGATCTGAAGAATCCGGGGTATACACCGAACTGGAGCTTGCTAAGAGTGGGGCCCTGAGCCCTGTATCGGGGGACCCTATTGTGAAACGGATTGGTAGGATAGGGGGTCTTGACTTGGGGTACACATGGGGAGGGGACCGCACGATGTTCCGTGCTGCGGACATCGGGTATGGCAAGGATGGGCGCATGATAATGAGGCTGCACCCGTTGGAGACGGTGAAGGATGACGTTAATATAGGGGAGCCTAGGGCGTATCAGGTTGGCAATGCGATTGCGGCGTTGATGGAGAAGTATAAGATCCCTGCTCGTCACATTGCGGTTGATGCTACCGCTGGAGGTAACCCTATTTGTGATGTGATTGACACGGTGGTGAAGGAATCGAAGACGTTGCATTCGTCTCTTTTGGGTCAGGTTACCCGTGTCCAGTTTGGTGGTAAGCCTACGAAGCTCCGACCGAACCCTAAGGTGAAGCGCACGGCGGATGAGATGTATAAGAACCGTGTGACGGAATTGTGGTTCGCGGGTAAGGAATTGTTTCGTTGTGGTCAGATTCTTGGGTTGGATGGGGACACTGCGAAGGAGATGACGAACCGTGAATTTGACCAACGGAAGGCGGGATCAGGGCTCAGGATTCAGCTTGAGAGCAAGCAGGAGTATAAGAACCGAACGAACCTGCCATCTCCTGACGCGGCGGATACGACGTTTTTGTGTATTGATTCTGCGAGGCAGCATTTTAGTTTTTTCCCGATGGACGCCCTCAAGCAAGACGGCCCGTCGTATAATTACCGGGCTCCGGTTACATTGTCGGGGGCGGATGTGGCGGGGCAGAGTTCTGATTCTTGGCTTTAGTGGCCCCACAACAGAAACCCACCTAAGAAGAAGTTTTCTATTGGGTCTTACCCAGAGACAAAAGAAACTTTCTCTATAAGTGGTTTCTGTTGTGGGGCCACTAAGAGTGATTACCCCTTATTTTTTGCAACTTGCTACTTAGGGGGGCTTCTTTTATAATACCGCCTATGTCCACTGGTCTTACTGCGGGTAGAGAAGTCCGCAATCGCCGTCGCATAGGAGGAAGACGAGCGGTTCTTCGTAGAGAGGCTAAGAAAGCTAAAGATCGTGGGGACGCAAAAACTGCAAATCAATTATCGTCAGAGTTAGCTCAAGAGAATTTGCGCCGAGAAGCCGCAGGTCAGTCTAATATCACTAGTGCGGATGAGGAGCACGAGCGTCTACGGAGGCTGTCTCAAGCCGCCTCTGGTGCGAGAGGGGCCAAGGTTGATACAATTGCTGAGAACGAAGGAGATGGGAACTTACCTAGATCAGAAGCAGACGCGGGGGAAGGGGGCTCCCCCTACGGGTTCGGTTCCGCAGGAACCATTACACCACCCGGGGGCGGTGAAAGTCCCCCGGTTCCGGGAGGTACCCCGAAACCCACCCCAACCCCACCCGGGTCTCCGCCGTCTTCTGAGGTGGTGGAGGGGTCTAAGCCCAAAGGCGAGAAACCGGGCGGAGGAGGCACTGCTCCTTCTCCTTATGGTGGGGCTGGCACTGGTAATCCTCCTCTCGTTACTAGTGGGGGATTGACCGGGCGGGGTCTTCCCCCTGATGCGGAGATCTACGAGGATGATGAGGGCAGGCTCTTTACTGACCCGGAACTCAAAACCCCATACCGCTTTTCTCCTACGCGACCCCAACGTAGAACTGATTATACTAAGCCCCGATACATAGGGGGGTTATGGGAAGGAGGAGAACAGCCTCCTCTCATGGAGTATATCACACCTGACCGAAGACAGGGACCGACAGATCCCGCTACGGGGATGCCCCTTACTGCGGAGGAGGTCAGGAAGATCCAAGATTTTGAAATTAATCCTACCCCTCCACGGGACCCGTATGAATCTGGGCCTTATGGTATTCCTAGTGCGGCTACTGTTGCTAGGGCGCAGACTATTGCTGATGCTCGTGATGTCCGCAACATCATGGATACGGAAGGACGAGCACAGGCTATTGAAGACGCCCGGGCGGGTCGTGTTTCAGGAACCCCGGTGCTGGCGGCTAGAAATATAGCCCAGCAGGTATTGACTGAAGCCTTGGCGAACAAAGAGATCCCGGACTTTA
>MDTE01183892.1_pt1 | contig 32783 bp, 31 predicted proteins | sample 811231 | NCBI WGS metagenome assembly MDTE01 (sample SAMN05326651, study PRJNA326480) | marine metagenome | isolation source: seawater | place: Indian Ocean: Red Sea | collected 2010
AATAAAAGTTTTGAGAATAAAGATGCATCAAATATAACTGGTTGGGACGTTTCAAATGTAACAACGATGGAAGGTATGTTTCAAGATTGCTCTGGATTTAATCAAGACATTTCTAATTGGAACGTGTCGAATGTAACAACGATGAAAAGTATGTTTGCAGGAGCAATTTCATTCAATCAATATATTAACGATTGGGATGTTTCAAATGTAGTAAGTATGGAAAGCATGTTTGAAAACGCATCAACATTTAATAAAGAATTAGAAAATTGGAAATTAGTTGAATTAAATACAACAAAAAAAATGTTTAAAAATGCATCAAATTTTAATAAACCACTTAGTGATTGGAGTTATAATATTAATTTAATTATTAATACTGAATCAATGTTTGAAAAAGCAACATCATTTAATCAAAATCTTTCATCTTGGAAATTTGAATTAGTTACAGATATTTGTGGAATGTTTAAAGACGCAAGTTCATTTAATAATCATCCAATGGAAATAGACTCTGTTAATTTAAGATCAGCAAATTCATTATTTGAAGGTGCTAGTTCATTTAACAAACCGTTAAATTTTAAATTAGAAAAAAGTAATGATTTGACTGAACTAAAATTTATTTTTAAAAATGCAACACAATTTAATAGCTCTTTAAGTTTTGAAAAGTTTAATAATGTAAGAAAATTAACTGGAATGTTTGAAAATGCAACAAGTTTTAATTATGACATTTCTAATTGGAAAGTTAATAAAATTACACATACAGATATCATGTTTAAAAATGCAACAAATTTTAATAAAAATATTTCAGTATGGCCTTTAGAAGCAATTAGAGATGCTTCAAACATGTTTCAAAATGCACAAGCTTTTATTAATAGTAGTTATGCAGAAAACATTACAGATCCAACAAATCGATATACTTGGGGTAATATGGGAATAGATTCAATACCGGTAAATTATTTAGATACTAGCATTAATTTAAACTTAGATGTTGAACCTTGGTGGAATGGTATAGATCTTAACAATTCTAATTCAATTAAAACCTCAACAACAGCAAGGATAACAGAAGATTTTGTAAGTTTAATAAATAGATTGAAAAATGAATTTTCAAATAATTTAATTAATAAAAAAATAATTGCAACATCAGAAGGAACAGGATTTTTGCCATCACCAAGATATGGATTTTTGTCAATAAATGATTATCAAAATGATTATCATGATAAAATAAAAATAGTTTATAATAATAACATTGAAAGTAATAATATAATATCTAAAATTAATTTAACACCTTATACAAGTAAAAGTTTAGCATCAAGAGATTCTGCTATGTTAAGATTAAGAAATAAAACTCGTAATTACATAAAACCGGTAAATATAAATAAATTAAATATTAAATTTTATGATGAATATGGTAGAATTATAGATCTAAATAATATGGATTGGTCTTTTACATTAGTAGTTGAAAAAGAATTATCAAATATAATGGAAACACTATAATTCAATAGGTCCACGTATAGTAAAATTAGGATTATTTAATGGATACATACAACGATTTATATTATCAGTATAACTTAAATCAGCAATAGTATTAATCCAATCATCGTGATTCATTTTAATATGATATTCTTCTGTTGAATTCGCAGAATCAGGTATCATATTAAGTATTCCTGGACGATCTATTTGAGAATTAGCACTATCTAGATCACCAATATATAAAACTTGAGAATAAGATAAATCATCAGAGCGTTTATATTTAACTTGTAATTTATTACCATGACTACTTTCATTTTTTAAAAAATCTACATTTGTAGATGATAAATCATTACAACAATAAAATCTTGCTTTGTGCATATCATATTTATCTTGATAATTTCTTGTTGTAATAATAGCATAGCTATTACTATTACTATCGTGACCTATTCCAAAATTAGGATATTCCGTATTTTCCGCATCATTAGCTTTTTGTTTTATATCATTATATTGAGCTTTTATTCTTCGTGCTTTAATATAACTACCAGCATCATTAATTTCTTTATTTGTATTTCCCCAAATATTATTCATAATATAGTATTATTGTATAATTTAATTTATTGTATAATTTAATTTATCTAAAATTGAAATACTATATAAAAAAATATATATACATTAAATAAAATAATATGGAAGAATTTAACAGTAAACTATCAATATATATTCCTCGTGTTTTTCCGATTTATGCAAATACTAAAAAAATAAATTCAATTTTTAAAAAATTTAATATAGGAGAAATTGATAGAATTGACTTTGTAGAAAAAAAAACAAAAAATAATACAATATATTATCAAGCATTTATTCATTTTAAAACTTGGGAAAATTCACAAATATCACATAATATTCAAGAAAAAATAAACGATCCAAATCAAACAGCAAAAATTGTATATAACGATCCAGAGTATTGGATTCTTTTGAAAAATAAAAATCCAATGACAGAAACAGAAATAAAACTTGAAAAAAGAATCATTGAACTTGAAAATAAAATTTTAAATTTAGAAAAAATATTAAATGTTCAATCATTTAACAATAGTATTAATACTAATTTTGAATATCAACCAGAATGGTATAATAATTCAATAGATAATGTTTCAATTGAACAAATAGCAGAAGATACATCAATATTTCATAATAATAATACAAATATTCCAAGAACAATATTATCACGCACTTCAAATTCTCATGAAGTAGCATATTATAGTGATGGTTCAAAAAACAGTAATGATACTAATTGTTTAGATAGAAACAATGAAGAAGAGAATGAAGATAATGTAGAAGATTATTATGATTATAGCCCATATGATACAGAAATAATTGAATAAATAAAATATAAGTAAGTTTAATTAAATATAATATCAAAAATAAATATATTTTAAATTGTGTAAATAATAAAAAAAATCAATATAACTATTTTTTAATAGTATGATTAGTAATATAGAATTAAAAACTTTTGAACAAAAATTAATAACAAATAAAGAAAAAAAAAAATCAATATGGAGAAATATTTACACCATTTAGTTTAATAAAAGAAATGTTTGATTTATTACCTGAAAATATATTTTCAAACAAAAATTCTAAATGGTTAGATCCAGGAGCAGGAACAGGATATTTTTCAATATATTTATTTTTTAAATTAGATAAAGGTCTTTCAAAAATTATAAGTAATAAAAAAGAAAGACAATCACATATAATTAAAAATATGTTATACATAATAGAAATTCAAAATGTTAATTGTATTTCTCTTATAAATTTATTTGGAAAAGACGCAAACATAATAAATGAAAATTTTATAAAATATAATGAAAATATTAAATTCGATTATATAATAGGAAATCCACCATACAATACAAATGGTCCAAAAAAAGTACCAACAAATAATAAAAATAAAAAAAGTAATGATGGAGAAACAATATGGATATCATTTGTTAAAAAATCAATAAATTTATTAAAAAATAATGGAAAATTACTTATGATAATACCATCAATTTGGATGAAACCTGACAAAGCAAAAATGTATTATTATTTAATGAATTATAAAATATTAAATTTACGTTGTTTTAATAACACAGAAACAAATAAAATTTTTTCAAGAGAAGCTCAGACACCAACATGTATTTTATTACTTAGTAAAGAATTAAATAATTTACAAAATATAGAAGTAAATTTATATGATAAACAAAGAAAAATTTATATTAAACACAATGTTAAATTAAATAATCCAATACCGGTTTTTGGAGTTAATATAATAAATAAATTACAACCTTTTATTAAAAAATATGGAAACTTAAAAGTATTCAAATCAAATACACCAAAAAAAAATTCTTTTTTTTCAAATATAAAAAATGATATATATAAGTATCCTAATATAAAAACCGCATTATTAGAAGGCAATACACCACGATTAATAATTAATTTTAGTAACAAACCTCAAAGTTACTTTGAAGAAAGCAAAATAATATTACCTCATAAAATGTATGGATTTCCCTACATAGATAAAAATGGTATATATGGAATATCAAATAGAGATAATTTTATAATAAAAAATTATAAACTTGAAGAATTAGAAATAATAAAAAACTTTTTGTCTACTAAAACAGCATTATATATATTTGAAACAACACGTTATCGCATGAAATATCTTGAAAAATATGCTTTTGAATTTATACCAAATATTGAGTGTTTGTTACAAATAGAGAGACCAATAAATGATGAATCAATAGCAAAATATTTTAATTTTGATAATATAGATATAAAAAATATAAATATTCTACATAATAAAAAATATAATTTTACTTATATTAATCAATAATGGTGGGAATGTGGGTGGACATTTTTTTCATTGGGTATATCAATCGTATCATTATTTATGGTGATGGTGCTGAGATGGGAGCGGTTGATCACGCAAATTGACGGGGGCGTGGATCCATTCTCCAATAATCTAGTAAGATTATTACTATCATTATTAACATAAAAATTAAATTTATATAAGAATATAATACCTATTTTCAGGTTTTTTTAATAAACATCTTTTAAGAAAAAAATATAATTTACTATATTTAATTTCACTTAAATCAACATTAATTTTCATACAGTAAATTGTTAACAAAGCAATATTATAATAAATACAAGAAATATTTGTAATAAATGGTAGCGTATTAATATTTTTAATTTCAGGTGGAATTAAATTCTCTCTAATTTTAATTGGAAAATCTAAAATAATATTATTATTTTCTATAATATTTACTAATTTATTAGTATTTGTAATAATATACCAATCTTTATTAATAATAGTTATATCACTTAAAGATAAAAATAAAAAACTTTTATTAAGTGGAACTAATGAAGCTAACAATATACCTAAACAAAAAACAAAACGAAAAGCATCATTATAATCAAAATTATTATTAACAATATATTTGTCAAGTGTATAACTATTTTCACTTTGGATGATTATATTATTATCTTCAATGGTAAATTTTCCAAACCATTTTCTTTTAAGTAATCCATTAATCATTGCAATATTAACATCATTTTTTGAAATAATAATATTAGAAGTCATTAAATTATTAATATAAATTAATATTTAACAATAGTTGGTTTAATACTTTTACTAGCATAACATGGTAAAAATAACATGGAATTATAAACAATATTAATATGACTATCATCTAGTAATTTTTTTCTTAAATTTTGTGCTTTTTCATTATTTGGCCATTCAATTAAATGTATAAAAACAACCTTGTATGTATTGTTATTTTTATCATATTTTGTAACTAAATCAATACGTTCAATACAATTAACATTTAACAATTTGACAAAAATATAACTAATAGTATTTTTAGAAATATTATTAGTTGTATAAGGAATACATATACTAGGATAATTATTTTTCATATTTAAAAGATACAAACTAGTATTTAGTAAATCAATTTTGAAAAATTTATTTAACTAGAAAATTTATTTAACTATTTAAATTTTATTTATTAACTAAATTGAAACACTTTTTAAAGAAACACTTATCTTATAAATTGAAACACTTTTTAAAGAAACTCTTATCTTATAAATTGAAACACTTTTTAAAGAAATAATTATCATATTATTACATAACAATGAATTCAAAAAATATGAATAATCAATCTCATCGATTTAAAAATAAATCTAATCGATTTAAAAATAAATCTGATCGATTTAAAAATAAATCTGATCGATTTAAAAATAAAAAATATTTACCCCCTAATAAACGTAATAATGAAAATGAATCAAATATTATAATAAATAATAAAAATTTTCCAGAACTAGTTTCTAATACAAAAAATATTATTAATAAAAATTCTAATATTGATTTTGCATCATTATTTAGAAAAAAAGAAAAAAAAATACAAAAAGTAAAACCCGGATGGGTTAAAATATCTAAAATAAATAATCAAACATTATTTGAATATGGTAAACAAAAAGTTCAAACTAAAACAATAGATGAAGAAACAGAACAAAAAAATTTAATTAATATTACACTAGATAATTTAATAGAAAGATGGCAAAATGAAAGAGATGAATTAAATGAAGTACTTGGTGATTCATCGCCATATTGGAATGAAAGAAATCTAAGAGAACCATTGAGTGATAATGAATATTCTACTGAAGAAGAAAGTGAAGAAGAAACAGATTACTATTCTGACAACGATGAACTACTTTATGAAAACTTTATTGAAGATAATAGATTTTACTAATAAGTTTGCAACAATATATGAAAATCTAAATATTAATAATGAATAATGAATTAGATGAAAGTTGGATTAAAAATTTTGAAAATATAGAACAAAAATTTAATATTTTTTACAAAGAAAAATCAAAAAATATTGAAATAATATATATTTATATTGATAATAATAACGAAATTGAATTTATTAAAAAAGAAGATTATAATTTAAATAATGAAAATAAAATTTTAAAATCAAATTTAATTTGTGTAATAAATAACAATAAAATTATGTGTGAAAAAAAATACAAATTATTAAATATTTTAAGATATAATATTTCAATAAATCCAAATGAAGTAATAAATTTAAATAAAAATACAAATAGTATTGATTTTAATAATTTTTTACATACTTTTAATACTTTAGATGATATATATTTTAATGACACAATAGCACTATTTAGTAAGCTAAATAGTTTATATATAATTTATGGATCAAATAATAATACAAATCAAATTACAAAAAAAATTTTTTTTAATAAAAAAAAAGAAAGTAAAACAAAAAGAAAAAAATATAAAGGATTTTAAAAATACTTATTATGGAATATACAAAAAATAATTATACAATTCAAGGCAAAATAACAAGTGATTTAATATTAGAATTTGTAAATAAAATAAAAAATAATAATTTAGATAATGTATGCGAAATATATAAAAATTTATTAGAATTAGTTTTTTTAACTTTTTACAAAGATTTAATTGAAAACCATGTATTTGTTAATGAAAGTATAATATCAGAAAAAATTATTTTTAAAAAAATATTATTAATACTATTAGTATATATTCGTGATATAAAAGATGGTCTTGGAAAATATAATTTATATTATCAATTAATTGGAGTATATTGTAAAACCTTAGATAAAATTAAAAAAATGGAAAATAATAAATTTTTTGTTTATAAATATGATTACATGTTATCATATTTAAAAAATATAATATATTTTAGTGTAATAAAAAGTAATAATACAAATGAACTTCCATATGGAAGTTGGAAGGATATTAAATATTTATTAAATCATTTAAGAGATATTTATGGAGAGAAAGAACTAATAAATAAAGACATTTTCAAATACATAATGGAACTATTATGTTGCCAACTAAAAAATGAAATTGCGGGTATTTGTCAATTTTCTTTATTAGCAAAATGGTTACCTAGAGAGAAAAGTAAAAAATTTGGATGGCAAAATAAATATATAGCTATTAGTTTTGCTACAAATCGTTATGATTTAAAAAATTATATTAAAGAAAATATTCATTCTAAAAATGAATTAAATATATATTATTTGAATTTAAGAAAAATGGTTGTGTATATAAATAAAATATTACAAACACCACAAATATATCAATGTAGTAATAATTGGAGTTTAATTAATTTTGATAATGTAAGTAAAACAACAATAAAAAAACAAAAAAATGCTTTTGAATATAAAAATAAAATAAAAGCAAATCAAATAGATAATGATCGTTTAATTTGTAAAGAAAAATTTATAAATTTTAACAAAAAAATAAATAACAAAAAAATAATTAACAAAAACAATATAATTTTAGATTGGAAAAATTTACTTGATATATTATTAAATAGTAAATACAAATATATAGAAATTTTATAAAACATTAAACTTAAATTTCATCTATATCAATAATATCTTCTTCATTATCAATAATATTTTCTTCATTATCAATAATATTTTTAACAATTTCTTCATCATCTTGTATAATATTAAATCCGCTATCAATCTTATTTATTTCAGAATCTTCTTCTCCAATATTTATAATATTTATTAATTCATTTCTACTAAGTGTATTAATGATTTTTTCTTTATCAGCTAGATTATAAACTTCAAGTAAATCACATTTTTCAAGTTTATTATTAGAAACAACTTCCCAATCTCTTACTCCAATTAAAACCCAACTATTAATATTAATAGTATTATCTTTTTTATCTCTTCCTCTAAATTTATTACGAATTATACACATTCGTGTTTTTCCATCATTGCATTTTGCTTCACAATTCGGACCACCAAAAATTTTAGTAATTACAGCATACATTTCTCCTTGTTCTTTTGCAAAACGAGTTACACGATTTAATGGAACATTAATGTGCTTGCGTCCTTGTTTTTTTGCTTTATTTCCACCAGTCTTATTTTTAACCATATTTTATAATACTAGTAAATATGTAAAAGATAAATCAATTTTATTAATATTAAACAAATAAAAGGTATGGAACAAATACATTTGCCGTTGTTGTAAAATCAAAAGACGAAGATATTGGTAAAGCAGAGGCAGCAAGAAAGAAAAATATTCCAATATATACAGTAGAAGAATTTAAAGAAAAATTTAAAATGACATACTGATATTTTTCAAAAGTATATAAATATATTTGTATGAAAGTAGTATGAATGAGAAATGTATTGAAATAAATAACTTAAATTTTAAATATGATAATAAGATAATATTCAATAATTTAACTTTAGACTTATATTCGAATCATTGTTATGTATTAGCAGGTCTAAACGGCTGTGGTAAGTCTACACTAATGAAAATAATTGGTGGTAAATGTTTATGTGAATATGATAAAGTAAAGGTTCTTAATAAAGATCCTTTTCGCGATACTAGTCTAAATAATGATATTGCATATATCGATAATTATTGGGGTACACAAACAGTAGCATTTACTGGGTATAATGTTCCGCTGCAATCAAGCATTCAAGTAAAAGATATGATGGTTGAATTAAAAAAAAAATATCCGGAAAGAAACGTTGAATTATTGGAATTATTAGATATAAATCCAGAATGGCATTTAAATGCTGTAAGTGAAGGACAACGTAAGAGAGTTCAATTATACCTTAATTTAATAAAGCCGTTTAAAATATGTTTATTAGATGAAATAACTGTTAATTTAGATCTATTAGTAAAAGATAAATTTATGAATTATTTGAAGTTAGAAACTACACGCCGAAATTGTTGTATTATTTATGTAACGCATATATTTGATGGACTAGAAGAATGGGCAACTAAATTGATATATATGAAAAATAGTAGCAATATGCAAATATTAGATGTAAGTAGCATACCAAATATTTACAAATATTTATTAGATAATTTTAAAAAAGATTATGTAAAAACAATTGAATCAGAAGATATTAAGCATACAATACTAGAAAAAAATGCAGGTGGATATTCGCATGGAGTACTAGTAAATTATAATACCTAAATGATAACCAATATACTAAAAAGGTTTACATTGTTTTATTTTATTAGAACAATGTAAATAATATTAATATTAATATTAATGTTAATATTAATATGTAAATAAAGTTTGATTTTCATTTTCATTTATATTTTCATTTATATTTTCATTTTCATTTATATTTTCATTTATATTTTCATTTATATTTATATTTTCATTTTCATTTATATTTTCATTTTCATTTATATTCTCAAATTTTTTTTTTCTAAAAAGAGTTTCATACCAAATTTTTTTTGATATTTTAGAAATATGTCCAATACTTTTATATTGTATTTCTTTAGTTTTCTCATCTGGTTCGTAGCCATATTTACTATAAAAATTTTCTAAATTATCATCCGAATCAAACTTAATTTTATAATTATCTAATTTGGCATTATAATTAATAAATCTTTTATTCCAAATAGGAGTATTAAAAGAATATAATTCCCAATAATTATTAATAAAATTTAAATTTTCTTTATTAAATTCATTTCTAATTAATTTAAAAGAACCAATTAAATTATTAATTTTATAAATACGTTTAAAATCAAGTGTTTTATAAATAGGTTCAATAATTTCTGAATCTAGATTTCTAATCCATATTAAATCTTTAGTTGATGGAGATATTTTAACATTACCATTAACATTAAAATGATTTTCATTTGTCATTAATTGTAAAATTATTGATAATAAGTAATGTTTATCATCATTATATTTTCTTTGCTTCCAATACTTAGTTATTTTTTTTTTAAGTTTATTATTTTTAAAATTATTAATACAATAATCATGATCGTGCTTATGATCGAATGTAAAGTATTTAATAATTTCAACAAATATCAAATATGTATCATGTGATTTATTAACTAAATCATACAAATAAAAAGCAATGTTTAAATAATTAGATTTATTAATAGAAATAATCAATGGAATATAAATTTTATCATATTTATTTAACCAATTAGGAGGTCTACCAGGTTTTCTTTTAAAAAAATTACTATAATTCTCATATAAAACTGCTTGTCTTAATTTAAAAACAGTTGAAGATATTCTAGAACTAAATAATTTTCGTATAATATTAGCAATATTATAATAATTATTATAATTTTCTAGATTTTTATAAATAGTTTTTTCAAGAGTTGAATTGTAATGAAAATAAAAATCATAAAATATTTTCCATATTAATTGTGATATATCATAATTAGAATAATATAATTCAAACGCCCAATAATAACATTCTTTTATATTTTTTTTTTCTAATAATGAAACAACTAATGATAATTCAACTTCATCTCGTGCATATAAAAAGCGCGTTAAATTATAATTTTCAATATATTTGTGTTTCATACATCTAAATTATTATATTACTATCAATAAATAAATTTGCTTTCAATTTTATTTATTTATATATTTTATAATGAGTGTTAAAAAAAGTATAAAAAATGTTAAAAAAAGTTTAAAATATGTAAAAAAAACTTCTAAAAGAGGTTTAAAAAATGTAAAAAAAACTTCTAAAAAAGTTAAAAATGATTTTTTTAAAATTATGTTAAAAGCAAAAAAACAAAGTCTTCCATCATTTTTATATAATGGTAAAACATACAAAAAAAATAACGGAAAAGGAAATAAATCACATCTTGTATTTTATAGTTCTAAATAATTTTTTTTATTTTTGAATTAAGTTGTTGCATATCTTCATTAATATTTTTTGTAGTTTCTGTAATATCATAATCCATATTTTTAATAATATTTGTATACGTATCAATATTAATATTATTTAGATTAAATATATTATAAAAAGAAGTTTTAGTATCTTTAATATTTAATCTTTTTAATGGGTTTGGACTGATATTTAATAATAATAATTGTGAAAATTTAATAATCATTGAGTTTCTATGAAATCCAGAAGGAAATAAATAATAATACATTTTTAGATACATAATACTTAGTGCATAATTATCCCACGTTTTGTAAAATTTTTGTAGATTATTAATATTTTCTTGTGAACTAATACCCACATATTTATCTAATTCATTTTCACAAGCAGTTAAATATTGATTTTTAAAATTATCAGAATATATATTTAATGCTTTATTACTAAAAACCATTTTTTTTGAAATATCATTAGCATCTTTTTTTGTTAATGTATAATTATCTTTTTTAGTATTTAATAAAAAACAAATAACATGAACTTCTAAAGGCCAAATATAATAATCTGGAGCATAAATATAAAAATATTTTTTTATATTACTATTATCTAATTTTGAAAAAGGTATAGATATTCCAAAATCAATAATTTGAGGTGTATCATTAGAACTATTAAAAAGAATATTATTAAATTTTAAATCAAAATGAACTATATTTGTTTTAATTAAAATATTAATAGCTTCTAAAAGATATTCATAACTTTCAATAATATTAAAAAAAATTTCATTCTTTTCATCATCAGTATTAATAATAGCTTCCAAAAAAGGTGTATTATTAACAAATATAGATTTCATCAATACATATTTAATATTACTTTTTGAAGAAATTAATTCACACTTAGATAATGATTTATTATCAACATTTTTAATATTAACTTCACAGCTACTAATTATAGGAATAAAATAATCTTTATAATTTGATATAGTTTTTATTATATTACTAATTTCTTGTTCATTAATAGAGTTAAAATTTAATTTTTGTAACTTAGTTACAAACTTTTTTTTTTTCCTAATATTACCTTTACAAGTAATACCTGGATAATAAACACATCCAAAACCTCCTTGATTAAGAAGATTACTCATATACAATTATAAGATAAATTAAATATATATTTTAAATTAACTTTTACCACGACTAATACGATAATATCTATTTTTATATGTTTTCTTAAATTTTAAAATTAAAAATTCTTTAGTAATAAAATTATATTTTTTGAATAAATTTTTAATTTCGTTTGTTAAAATTTCAACATTATCTTTACAAAAATTATTATAACCATCAGAAGGTTTAAAATCTTTATTTAAATAAATACTTTTTATTTGTTTATCCATAGCTTCAATAATTTTTTTATCTATTGAAATATATTGTTTTCTATTCTGGTTTATAACTTTTGAATTATTTTTTTTACGATAATAATATCTTCCAGCTTTATACATTTTATCTATAACATCTCCATTATAGCTAATATCTTTTAATCTTTTAATTTCATCTTCTATTATATCTGAATTTTTATCACACCACTTTAACCATTCTTCTTTATAAGTTTCACGATCATTATACTTATGTTTATTAACAAAATCTTTTATTAGATTATTAATTGAAGGATCTAAATTATAACGATATGTATTAATTTCCATTATTACTTATTCACATAAGTATTAAAAAAATAAATCAATTTTAAATAAATTAATTTATAATATTATGAGTGTTCAAAATATATACTTTATATCACAAAAAATTTATTATGATAGTTTTCTTAAATGTTATAAAAAAATATTAATAGTTGATCGTGAACCAGAAGGAGAATTAAAAAATAAAATAAAACTTTTAAATAATACAAAATTATCTCCATTCCAAGAAAACACCTCTTATAAGCAATCATGTAATTTATACGCAATTTATAATATTAATGAAACAAATAGTTTATTAGATATAGATAACCAGAGCGAACTAATAAGTTTTTTATTAAATAATAATTATAGTATTGAAACAGATTTAACAAAATTATTAATAGAAAATAATACACAAAAAAATATATTATACGCAATAAAATATAATTCTTAAAATTGATTAGTAATATAAAAATATATCAATTAAAATATAAATGAATATAGAAAAACAGATTGAAGATTATAAATCCCAACTAACAGAACAAGAAAAAATTGTTTTAAATATAGCAATTGAACATCTTGGTTCTTCATTTGATATAGTTAAAAGTATTGGATTTATTGAATGGCAAAAAAAAATTATTAATAATAAATTATAAATTTTTATTTTTATTTTTATTTTTATTTTTTCTGCGAGTTTTGTGAAATTTTTTTTTAGTATTTAAAGATTTTTTAGTATATTTTTTAATCTTTTTGTTAAGTATTTTTCGTGTTAAATTTATGTTTCCTCCGGTTTGTTTCACTTTATTTAAATTGGGTATATTGCTATTGCTATTTAAATTGGGTATATTGCTATTGCTATTTACATTGGATATATTTTTCAATATATTTGTATCTATAAGTTTATGTGTCAGTTTATTTACATTGGATGCATTACGATCTATTGCATCTTTCAGTGCAATTGTTATCTTCTTTACAGATTCAGTTTGAAATTTTTTTAATTCATCTGATAGATCATAAACTTCACCACCAAAAGCAATAATTAATGGTTTTACGTCATCATTATAAATATCAATCAAATTATATCCGAGTGTTACAAATTTCATACTTGTGAAAGTCCAATTAATATTTGTTGATACTATAGCACCTACTATTGATATAATCGGAAATATTGATGTTAAATTAAGTCCTGTAGTTGTTAAAGTTTGTATAAAATTTAACATAAATGTTTCAATCTTATTAATAAAAAAATCTATTTTCAAATTAATTTCTTTATATCTTTCATCGTTTTCAATTGCATTTAAAATTTTTTGTTTTACGTCATCAGTTTGACCAGATAATAAAATGTCTATAAATTTATTTTTTATATTTGCTTTTACATTTTCTAAATTTTCTTTTATATTAATAAAACCTCCTTTTAATTTCATAATCTTATTAATATATATTTAGGTTTTTATAATGATTAAAGTGATTTAAAATTTTTAAAACAAATATCTTTTTTCAAAAAATTTTTTGTAGGAGTTTTTTTTAAAAGTTCATAATCATTAATATTACCTTTATAAGTAAAACGATTAGTCTTTTCTATTTTTATACGATGTCGTTTTTTTTTAACACGCTTATTCATTATTTTAAATAAAAAATTGTTATCTTCTTCTGATGATGATTCTTCTTCCTCTTCTTGTATATTTTTTTTTATATTTATATTTTACAAAAATAGTTTTTTCTTTTTCTTTTTCTTCTTCTTCTAGTTCTTTTTTTTTCTTTTTTTCATAATTTTCATATGCTATTTTTTTTGCTTTTTCCCATTCTTCTTTATAATTAATACAAATTGATTTACAATCATATGTAATTGCGTAATTTCTAGCAATTGCATCTAAAATTGTATATGGAATATTTTTATCATTACAATAAAAATTAAATGTTTCATTATCATTATTATAAAACATATATACATTACCATAACTGGTTTTTTCCTCTAGTATACAATCTTTAAATTTAGCTAATTCTTCCTGATTAAAATCTTTATTTTCTATTGTTTCTAATTTTGTATAATATTTCTCTCTATAATCATTTATTTCTTTTGTTTTTGTATCTTCTACAACTTCCTTATAATTATCAATGATTAATTTAATACCTAAACCTACAAAAAAAATAAGTAAAGGATATGAATTAGGTTTATTATCAAGATAATATTTTAAACTAATACATGTTTGATTAAAAATACTAATTGAAGACATAATAAATAATTAATAGCATACATTTAAATAATTTTAAAATTATTTAAAATTTAATTTTCGTAAATTTAATAAATCTTTAATTTCATTTGTAAGATCAGGAACTTTAATTAATTTATAATTTTTATTTTTATTATTTGGATGTAAACATAGTAAATACATTTCTTTTATTTTTTTATTATAATTTTTTTCAATAATAAATTTATATGTATTTAATTGTAATGAATAATGCCAATAATTAGAATCGGGAATATGTTCAATGCAAGAAGTTTTAGAAAATTTATCTGTTAAGGAAAATTTTTTAATTTCTTTGCATCTTTTCCAATCGTATATAGAAAATGTTTCATCATTATTTTTATAAACCATATCTATACTGCCAGCTAATTTTAATTCTTTATCCCAAATCATCCATTCTGTACGATATGGATACAAATGTAAATAATCATTGGTAAAATTTTTAAAATAAGTATATTCAATAGAATTATTATTAACTAAAATATTATTATAATAACATTCAATATCATAATGTAGTTTTGTACCACTTGTAGAAGATGAAATTCTATTTTTATCCCATAAATCTTTAATATTTTCACGTGTCATACCATAATATTTATTTTGCTCCCATTTATCTCCATTCATCATTTTTGTAATAACAATATCAGCATTAAATTTTTCAAAATGAGAATGAATCCAAGTAGTAACAGATGTATAATCACTATCCCCATCAATAGTATATATGTGTGGTTCTTCATCAAATACAATATGAGAATCGCGTTCATGTTTATTTTTATTTTTTAAATACATTATTTAAATAATAAAACTAACTATTTAAATTAGTTTCTATTGATGAAACACGAGCTAACAAATCGGACATTTGAGTTTTTAATGTAGAAACTTCGGTTTTAAGGGTAGTCACTTCTGTTTCTAATTCTGCTATACGAACTTTGTCTGATTGTTGTTGCCGGTCTACTTCTTGTAATGCGGCAGCGGCGACAGTCCATATAGCATTTTTGTCTAATCTGTAAAAGTTATTTACTAATTGTCCATACACAAACACTTGATGTTTACCAGTGTCTTCGTTGTAAACACACAACTCAGAAGAGATGTCCAAACTTAGTAAATTAGAGGATAGTTCAATTGAACTGTTATCTATAATCTCTTTTATAGTAAAATTTATGATAGAACCTGTCTTTTTTTCAAGTCCAATCACAACGCTTTCATATACATTTCCAGAACTATCTTTCAAATCTAGTTCTAGATTTTCAAATGTACCACTTTCAAGTATCAGCCGATTTCCTGAAATATCTGCATAGCTAAATACATTCGGTACATTGTTAGTTCCAATGGAACAAGAATTTGGCAACACTTCATTTACTTCTTGTGCAATAAAACCGTATATTTCACCAATTCCTCCTTTTTGGTTATCAACATATTCATAGTAGCAAGGGTTCAATTTCCTGAAATCAATTAATGCTCTATCGTCTTGAATTGAATTGACGTTTGTTTTAATGCGCGAATCACTGAATATGAACATTCTACGTTGAAGTATGATAGATTCTTCAAAAAATGCTGAAACAAGAGCTTCCACGTCGTTGGGTGTATCGCTACCGCCATTATACTGAAAATGGGCCCGTTTGGAAAAATTAAATGAAACATCAGTTGCTGCGACGATTAAATTAATATTTTTTATTTCGTTTATACCTATAGGGTCATTCTCATCTGTGAGGCCGCCTGAACCGTAACCTTGGGTGTAGGTGCTATTGGTGTCGCCGATCAGTACTGTGGCATAGTTAGTGATAGTCATTACTGTGTTACCAGTGTTGCTAGTGGAGTTGTTTGTCGTAACATTGTTGGTACATAATAATATTTCACCTGAAAATAATCGTATTCGATCCGGACCCGCATTGTTGCCCAAATCATTTCCTTGGAACAGCAACATTTCACTTTTATCGTTACCATTGTAGAGTCTGGTTTCTATTGTAGATAAATTGTATTGTGTGTCACCACTGTTACCACCCAAATATATTTTTCCAGGGGAGCCACCACCCTCTAGTCCAACATATAGACTCCCCTCCACCGTCAAATCCGAAGTAATATTACTAATATTGGCGGATCCAATGACATGCAATTCGCATGAGGGGTCTTGAGTGCCAATCCCTACACGACCAGATGGCACCATAGTTAATACTGCATCGTCTACGGTTGCGAAACGATCAGGATCGTTATTCGTTTCATTATTTAAACAAAAATGAATCTTTTGCCTTGACCAATTGTCAAGTCCTTCAAACAATATCAACCCTTTATTATTGCTACCTGTATCATCTGCCTTGTCAGTTGTATCAAAATATAAGAATATACTTTTTTCCTCGGAACCAGTGCTCCAATATGTATACAAGTCATCACCTGTTGTAATAAAAGACGCAGTAGAATTTAAACTGCCGTTTAATGTTGGGGAGGTGCCGCTCCCCACCGTCAAATCATTGGTAATATTCACAGAACTTGCGTCTAGCGTTTGATTTACGCTGATGTCGCCCCCCACCGTCAAATCATTGGTAATATTCACAGAACTTGCGTCTAGCTTTTGATTTACGACGTTGATGTTGCCCCTCACCGTCAAATCATTGGTAATATTCACAGAACTTGCGTCTAGCGTTTGATTTACGTTGATGTCGTCCCTCACCGTTAATGATGTGTCAATAAAGGCTCCTTGCATTCTATCAAATGTTAGTATACGCGTACGCACAGGTCCCACTCCGATTTCATTAGTTATTTCATTTATTGCAAAAAATTCCGTTCCTGACAAATCCTCTACTCCTCGCGTCGCAATAGAAGTAGTCAACGAATTTAAGCCTCCTAATATTTCAGCTCCAGTAAGATTTCCAGAGTCATTTCGCAATACTATTTTTGCTGAGTTATAAATGGTATCTAAAGCATTTGCGTGAAATGCTACATTAGTTTCAAGTGAGTCTGTCGGGCCACCCCCCAAAGTATTCACATACCCCGTCACCGTCAAATTCGAAAGTCCAGTCGAGCTTTTTTTATTCAGAGTCATAGCTGTATAACTTCCATCTGCTGTTTCAGTGCTATTATAATACCATACGTGATTGTTGCCACCAGAATGATATGTGATAGTATTAGTATCAATTCCTAATCCGTAACCATTACTATTTAATAAAATCTTATTTGGACCCCCAGCATTTCGTGCATTTTCCGTTATCAGCCTTTGATAGTCTGCAATTACTAAATCTCCTCCCATATGAACGTTCCCACTCACATCCAGTTTATAATCATTTTGAAAACTATCATTACCACTCCCAATTAAAAAGTTGCCGTTCAAGGACATCGACATCGCCCCCGTCCTTGTTATCCCGTCGGAGTAATTCGAAATTAGCATACCACCTAAATTATTAGTATGGTTTGAAACCTTACCCGCTATTTCTACAAGTTTATGGGTGCTGCCAGCATTATCATTATAATTGCTATCATAGTTCTCAATTGTTAATTGTCCTTGCCGCTCCGTATTACTCCCATTTCTGGCACCTCGTATTATAAGGTGCGAATCATAACCCGACTCACTTGATACAGTTACTAATAATTGTGGAGTTTGATCATTTACAATCTTCATTACTCCATTCACACTTATATCTCCCCCCACCGTCAAATTCGAACTAATATTGGCGTCTCCGGTTACATCCAGTTTATAATCATCTTGAAAATTATTACCACCAATTAAAAAGTTGCCGTTCGAGGACATCGTTAACGCCCCCGTGCTTGTTCTCCCGTTGGAGGAATTAGAAATTACCATACCACCTAGATTATCACTAACGTCTGAAACCCTACCCGCTATTTCTACAAGTTTATTGATGATGCCATCACCATCAATATCATAGTTCTCTATTGTTAATTGTCCTACCCGTTTCGTCAGATTATTATTTCTGGAACCTCGTATTGTAAGGATCGAATCCTTACCCGTGTTTGCTGTAGTTACTAATAATTGTGGATTTTGATTATTTGCAATCTCCATTACTCCGTTCACAGTTAAGTCATTACCTATTTCTACATTTTTATTAAAAGATACGTCAGTTAAAAAATTAATGTTATTATTTAAAGCACCAATATTATTAATAGAAACATCAGGAACGTTTAAACGTGTATTAATAGAAACATCTGGAACGTTTAAACGTGTATTAATAGAAACATCGCCATTAATAGTTAAGTTACTGCTTATTTCTACATCCTTGTAAAACAAAGATTTTCCATCATGTGAAATCTCAAATGCTTCTCCGTTTTCTCCAGTGTGAAATAGTGCTAATTTATCATTACTACTATCACCATATTGTGTAACTGTTAGAGCAGGACCAGTTCCATGGTTAGAAATATCTACTTGCTTACTTATTAAAAGTTCGTTGGATATTATTGTATTATATTTTATTATTTCGCTTAAATTGAATGATCCGTCAACAGAGAGATTTCCTGTAATGTTAACATTATTATCTATTTTTGTTGTATCATTGTTTTCATATGTAATTCCTTGAATTGCTCCTATACTTGTAAATAAATTTTCACTATTAAAAAAATTAGTAGTTGTCTGAAATACACTAATATTCCATGTTAATTTACATCCACTAGTATCAGCACCTCCACCAGAAAAATCACAACTCCATAAATTGTAAGATACATCATTGTCTATAGTTTCTGTAAATGTAAAATTATCTTCTTCTATTTCTGATACTCTGTTAAATGTGTGATTAAGTTGATAATATGGTAGAGTATTACTCCATGATAAATCATTTACTTGATTTGAAGTAGCTCTTTTTAATAACCATCTGTGTCCTTTTTCTTCAGAGGTAGGCCATAAAAATCCATTTTCACCAAATTCATTTTTTATCCGTCCAGTCGTTTTTATATAATGTATTAGAATAGACTTACCTTTAATTACAGTTCCTTCACTATTAAAAGCATCGCCTCTTGTTAAATCTAATGAAACATTATTTAACCAACCAGATGGAGTAGCAACAGAATTAGAACATATATCTTGATTATTAAAAATAGAAACATTATAAACAGAAGGATTAGGATAATTTTTTATTAAACCATTAACAATTAAATTACCATCAATAATTAATGTATTTGATAGATCACTACCAGAAATAGTTGTTAAAGAGGTTCCGTGTATCGTATTAATTGAAATATCATTAGCATTTAAATAACCGCCGCAAATATTTACATTTTTATAAAATAATGCATCTCCATTGCTATCTATTTCTAAAGCAGAACCATCTAATGAATTAAATAACACAACATCATATTCGGAACCAGAACCAGTTTGCGTAACAGTTAAAGCATGTCCAGTACCATTATTACATATATCTAATTGTTTACTTATTATTATTTCATTACTTATTGTTTTAATTTTTTCAATAACTTCAAAAGAACCTTCAACTATTAAATTACCAGAAATATTAACATCAGAATTTATGTATACTACATCATTAAGTGCTTCAATATTTGTAATTGAAATATCTCTAACTTTTAAATTACTATTATTTAGAAAAGAAACATCAGAATTTATGTGTATTGTATCATTAAGAGCTTCAATATTTGCAATTGAAATATCTCCAACTTTTAAATTACCCTTACTAAAAGAAACATCAGAATGTATGTTTACTATATCAGTAAGTGATCCAATATTAGTAAATGATACGTTTGGAACACGTAATAAAGTATTAATAGAAACATCAGATAGTAAAGTTATGCCAGAACCATCATTAAATTCTGATATTCTATTAAAAGAACCATCTTTGTTATTTAACGCCCCTTCTTTGTTGAAATAAGTTCCAGTAACTTCAATATTGCCATAAACTTTTATTGTTTCACCACTTAAAACACCAATGTTATATAATGAAGCATCATAAACGCTTAATATACCATCACATATATCAACATCAGAATGTATATTTAATTTATCTTCACCACTAATAGAAGTAATAATTAAATCATTACAAATAGTTAAATTTTTATTAAAAATAGAGTTATTTAAAAATAACATATTTTCACCACACGAATCGGCTTCATTAAAATAAATTTTTGAAACACTCAAATCGCCTGTAATATTTACAATAGGATCACCCGAAATACTGTTAACAATTAAATTAGAACCAATCGTTAAATCATTACTAATGTCTACACTTGAAACAATTTCTAAAGTTCCCTTACCTGATTCAATATCACTATGCTTTGAGTTCCAAGCTCCGATTTTCCATCCTTTATTCTCCTCGGTGTCGGTGATGTAGTCTTCTGAAGGAAAAATAACATTACCAGTAGTTTCATTACTTATTGTATTAGTTCTAAAAAAATGACCACAAGGATCAGATCCATAAGATGCTAATGTATTATTCCTTAAAAATTCTACTAAACTTTTTGTAGAAGCAATATTAAAATCAGTATTACAACTATCAATTACATATTGACTTTTTAAAATACCATCACCTGTATAATAAGTTGAATTTACTATTTCTGATTTAATTGAATTTTCTACATTAATATTTTCACTTATTAATCTGTTAACCCCAACAATCTTTTTATCTGTTTTATTTACTGATTTCCAAGACATCTAATATTATAAAATTAGAATTTTATAATACAATAATATTTTATTATTATATATGTCACTTGCAACTCTAAAAAGAAAAACAAATGCAACTACTAATATTTCAAGAAATGGTTTCTCATTAATTGGTTCTTTAAGCACAAAAGCATATATATCTACAAAATTAGTTAATAAAAGTGGATGTGATACTTGTGGTTCAAAACTTTTTAATAGTGAAACCGAAAAAAAAAATTCATTTAATATAGGAGGAAAAAGTCAATTATCTTATATTCTTGAAAAAAGTTATGATTGTGGTAATAACTATAATGTTGAATCCGGTTCTTCTAATTGTTGTAATAAAAAGGGTAATATAGTAAAAAGTAATGTAGTAACAGGAAGTATATCATCTTCACAACATATACGTAATATAGCTGGTAAATGCTAAATGCTAAATGCTAAATTATTTTAAATTTATAAAAATAATAATGTTTTTTATAAATCTAAATACCACATACTAACTCTAGATGTAATTAAGGATTTTTTTTTAAATTCAAATAAATCATTTTCAATATTTTTTAGATAATCCATAATATAAGGTTCACCACTTAACATTAATTTATTTGGTTTATAATCGGTATGAATATCAATAATAATTATCTTTTCCTTTGCTATTTTTTTTATTTTATTAATAATTTTTTTTCTTGAAATTTGTGGAATTTCATGAAAAACAAACATAACCGTAACAATATCAAATTTATTTTTAATATTCCAGTATTCGATATTTGATACTGTAAAATTTTTATTTGGAAATAAACTTTTAGCTTCATTTATCATTGGAATACTTGTATCGATACCAATACTACCGGGATTTTCTGATGTAGAAAATCCTGTTCCACATCCAATATCAAGAAAAGTTTTATTTTTTTGTTCCATATTTATAACATCTTGTCTAATATCAGTTTTATAAATATTTTTATTTACAATATTTGTAAATATAGGTGATAATTTAGCATGAATTTTTCCAAAAAATCCATGATTTCCTAAATTATGAATATTTGGATTATATGGATAATAATATGCATTGATTTGAATATTAATTAAAATATTCAAAATAATATATTTTTTAATAAAATTATACATTTTTTATATGTAAAGTTTAATTAATATATTTTAATTCAATTTTAAAAATATTTATTAATTAAATCTTCTGATGTAATTATTTTAATATTTAATTTTTTTGCTTTATTAATTTTTGTTGTATCTTCATCATAAGACTTAACAATAACAAAATCCATATTTTTTGATACATTATTTAATTGTTCAGCACCAACATTATTTAATTTTTCAATTAGATCTTTATCTCTAAATCCAGTTAATAAATATTTTTTATTATTAAGTGTATGATTTGTTATTTTTTTTTTAAAATTTAGTTTATTTTCAAGTTTTGTATTTTTTATCCATAATAAAAATTCTGGAATTTTTTCAATAAATTGTTTTGAAGTTTTATTTGCCATACCAGATATATTATTTAAATTTTCCAAAACATTTTTATTTTTAAAATCATTAAATACATTTGGATAGGCTTCAATAATTATTTTAAAACGTTTTATTCCAAAACCACGACCAAAAATATTTGTTGCTTGCATTAATTCAGGTAAAGAAACATTTTGAATTTTATCTTGAATACTATTATATATTTTATTTGATAATTTTTCTTTAAAACCTTCTATTTTCATAAAATCATTTATATCCATTTTAATAATTTTTGGTACTGAATCATAACCTGCTTCATAAATTTTTTTTATATTTCCAGAACCAAGACCTTCCACACCTATAATAGTAAAGAAACCTATAATATTTTTTTGTTGTACACTAGAATCATTAATTTTATTTTTTATTATAATATCAATATTTGTAGAGTTCCAAACATATTCTACTTCTGGCATTTTTGGAGATTTACATGATTTAACAACTTCTATAATGTGTGGAATGACATCTCCAGAACGTATTATTTTAACAATAGAACCAATACCTATATTATTATCTTTTATGAATTTAGCATTAAAACCTGTAGCATATTTAATTTTTGTTCCACCTAATATAATTGGTTCTATTTTAATACGAGGTTTTAAATATCCATCTTTACTTGGATTCCATATAACATCAATAATTTTTGTTTCAATAATTTGTTCTGTTGCAATCATTTTAAAAGCAAACGCATGTTCAGGATTAGTATTAGTTCTCTCATAAATATTATTATCATTACATATAACACCATCAATTTCATATTCATAATTATCTTTCCATGCTAATAATAATTCTGATAATAAATCATTATATACTTTACTAACTTTACTATGTCTAACAATGTTAACAGGTATTTTTATGTTATTTTTAAGATACAACATTTGTTCATAAGGTTTTAAAATAGGTTTAATTACTTCATATATTACAAAATCAATATCATTAAATTTATCAATTTCATTTTTTTTTTGATTTATAACTCCAGCAACAAAATTTCGTGGATTTGAAAAATTATTATATTTTTCTTGAAAAACTTTTTTAGAAATAATAAATTCACCTCTTAATACAATATTTTTTTTTTCAGGTAATTTTAAAAATGGTATTAAATGTGATACATCCTGACCAATAATACCATTACCACGAGTATATAATTTTGGCACATCTCCTTCAGTTGTATAAAGGCCACTAACTCCATCTAACTTACAAGATAAAATGTAAGGACCTTTAAATTTACTAATCCAATTATCTAAAGCTTTTGAATCAGGTTTTATTTTATCCATTGACCACATTTCATAAGGTAATTTAACTTTATTTTTTGTTATAATACATTTAGTATGTCCTTCATTAACTATATTATTATTAGGAAACTTTTTTTTAAAAAATTCAATAAGTGAATCATATTCATTGTCAGTCATAATAGATTTATTATTGCAATAATATTCTTGATTTGCTTTTTTAATAATATTAGTTAATTCTAATTCTGATAATTGTGTAAAATTAGATTTATTTTTAATACAATGAGTATTATTTCTTTTTTCTGGAGAACAATAATCCATTTTAAGAAAATCAAAAATACTTTTTTCAGAAATAAATTCTTGATTTACTTTATTTCCTTTTATACCTTTATGAATTTCATATAAACCATGTTCATTTAAAGTATAACCTAAATCAAGTGCTTTTTGTCTTTGTAATGTATTAAAAACTTTACTTCCCGTAAAATATAATAATGCAAAGTAATATTCATCTGGTGGTGAATATAAAAAATCTACTCTACGAGGTATTTCATTTGGTATTTTACAAATTGTTAAACATTTTACATTACCTCGTGATAGTATCTCAATAATAATATTTTTCTTAATTAAAATATCTATAACATTTTTAAAAATTTGTTTATCATCTTTACTATTAGTAATAATAATATCAATATCACCGGAGGTTTTATTACCTCTTCTGTATGAACCAACTATATCAAATTTAGAATTAACTAAAGCAGAACTTTCATTAAATATTTCATCTAATAATAATTTATATTTTTCAATTTCTTGTCGTGGAATCCTTTTTTCAATATCATCAAAATATTTTAAACCAGTTTTAATATTTTCTGTTAACATTTTTTCTATTTCATTATTATTATTATTTTTTAAATCATCTATAGATTCAATACCAAGTTCTACAAATTGTTTTGCTTTTTTAGGTCCTATTCCATAAACTTTAGTTAAAATATTTATAGGATTATTTTTTTCTTTTTCCAAAAGTTGAATTTTACCAGTTTTAACATATTCATTTAATTTGTCTAAAATTGTTTTGCCAATACCTTTTATATTTTCCAATTGTTTTATAGAAAGTATATCTTGATCATATTTAATTATTTCTTCCATAGCATTACCATATGCTTTTGCACGAAATGGTTCACCTTTACGAATCATAATGTCACTAAGTTCACCAAGAATATCAATAAAATCCTCATTTAATCTTTTAGTTAAAACAATTTTTTTCATTTTTTTCTTTATTTTAATACTTTGTTTACTATTAAATAATTTTTCCTTCAATTTTAATATATTTTTTTTTTTAATAGTAGTATTCATCTTAATATATACTGATAATAACATATTAAGAAAATAATTTACTTATAAAATCTTTACTATAATATTCATCTAAATAAGTTTTTTTTTCCATATATAATAAACTAATAAAAAGTATTTAATATATTATAATGAGTTCTTGGAAAAATAATAAAAATAAAGGACTTAACAAAATTAATTGTTCTTCTATTATAAGTACTAGTGTATTTTCTGATAATTATAAGGGTAATGGTATTGTAAATAATTATAATGATTTTATTAATGCAACAGATAAATTAGCAACTTGTTCTACAATTCGTGATTATTTTAAAGAAACTAAGTTATCTGTTAGCAATAGTTCTGATAACTTTTGGAATTACAAAGATGGTGTATTAAGACCTTGTAAAGATACATTTTTAAATAGTGGTATTAAACTTGGAGGTAATAATACATTTGCTACAGAATTACTAGAAATAGTTTCTAACACACAGTTTCAAAAAAATATAGATGTAATAAATTCAATTAAAACACCACTTATTATTATAGACTCTATTGAAAGTAATAATACAGATAATTTTAATATTAATTCTAATGTAAATTTTACTAAAAATATTAATGCAAAAGAAAATGTTTATATAAAAAATAATCTAACAATTAACAATGAATTACGAAATAATGGTTTATCATTTTTTAAAAATACTAATGTAGAAAATATTACATTTAATGATGGTACAAAATTAAATTCAGCAGATTTTTATAGCAAATATGATGTAAAAAAAATATTATTTGATATAAATAATGGAAAAATAGATTTAATAAGTAAAAATAACACTTTTACTAGTAATACATTAGATTCAAGATATTTTGTTAATAATACTGATTTTATTCAAACAAAAAAAAATTCATCTATAACTCAATCTGGAAGTGGATTAAATGAAATAAAACAAATAAATAATTTAAGTGTTAATAAAATTATTCAAAAAGGTAATAATAGTATAATTACAACTGAAGGTAGTATAGGTATTGGAGTTGAAAATCCAAAATTACCTTTACATATAATTAATTCTGATTTATCAAGCAATAGTATAGTTAAATTTTCATTTTTAGATAAATCAGATTTAGAGTTTAATAAAAATATAAATGAAAATATTAGTATAAATGTAACAAATAATTTAAATAATAATGGAAAATTAATATTACAAGATAATATAAATGGACGTGTAGGTATATGTAATAATGATCCAAATTATCACCTAAGCGTAAATGGAATAACTAATAGCAGTTTATATTATTCAATAATAGATTCAAAAACAAGATTTAATGCATTTAAAATAAAAAATAATCTAGAATTAATAAAAAATTTAGTTATATACAAATTTGAAAAAATAATAGAACCAAAAACTCAAAATAATTTTAAAATATTTGATTGGGGTAATTTTAAAAGAAAAACAATAAATTGGAAATATGAATATGGGTTTTCTGAAAATAATATTAATAATTCCGAATTAAAAGATATTATTTGCAAAAATGAAAATTTATTATCGATTGATTACAATAGTATTATAAGTATTTGTATTGGTTCTATTAATGAATTAAAAGAAATGATAAATATTCTTAAAAGTGAAAATATGAATCTAAAAAATCAACAAAAAAAAAATGCAAATTCAATCGCCAGTAATCAAAAACAAAATATGACAAATCGTAAATTAATAGATGATCTTTTTATTAAATATAATGATTTAAACAGTAAATATGAAGAGTTATGCAAAAATAAATAAAATAAATAAAATAAAAATTGATTTAAATATTAATATATAGGAGTTTATTAACATGGAAACTAATAAAAATACAAATATTTCTGAAAATACATTAATGCGAATTAAACAACTAGATGCAATTCAATTAGAAGCAAAAAATTTATTTTGTAAAAAAAATAATGATTATGGTGATGCTTTTGCTACATATGGACCTGTAGGTGTTTTAGTACGTATTGGTGATAAAATACAAAGATTACAAAATATAAACAAAAAAGGAATTACTCTAATTAATGATGAAAATTTAAGAGATACATTAATAGATTTACATAATTATGCTGCAATGTCAATTATGTTAATTGATGAAGATGAAACAAGGCAGCAGGAAGATGAGGATGGTCCATGTGAGCCTTTGGCTCATCTATCTCAAGTGCCTGTAGCAGTCGATGAGCCTAGCGATGCGCAGGAATTTGGGGAAAGCTCTAGTCGAGCTCGCCGGCAGACTCTGAACCCACCCGAACTTGACCTCGCCCTGACCCGGCATCGGATGGATCGATAAGAGTGTGCCGGAGATGGGGTGGGTTGGGTCCCGCCGGGGCGTAAATTAAAAATTAAAAGTTAATATAATATATAATGATTGGTAATTATTTATTATTATCAATAATTTTTGTCTTAGTAGATTCGGTTTATCTTACTTTAACATCGGGATATTTTAATAACCAAATAAAAAATATACAAGGTTCTAATTTAAATTTAAAAGTAAGCTCAACTATTTTATGTTATTTAGCTTTAACATTAGGTATATATTATTTTTCTATTTTAAAAAAAATTTCTTTACTAGAAACATTTTTTTTAGGTATTTTTGTTTATGGTGTTTTTGAATTTACTAATCATGCTATTTTTAAAAATTGGAAATGGAGCACAGTATTAATGGACACACTATGGGGTGGAATTCTTTTTTCAAGTGTTGTTTTTTTATATAGAAAAATTGATAAAAATTGATTAAAAATTAATTAAAAATATTATTACTATTATATTTAAATGTGCAATATTGCTACAACAAGATTTAATAATGTAACATTTATGGAAAATAGTAGATGGAGAGAAAAAAATAATTGGAAAGGATGTATATATCCAGTTCCAAAACAAATAAGTAATAATTTTTTATTAAATGAATTAATATTTATACTTGAAATGAATAATGATTCTAATAAAATAAAAGGAGTAGGACTTATAAAAAATAGAATTAGTAAAAAAAAATATAAAATTTATAGTGTGCAAAATTATAATAGATATATTTACAAAAGTATATATAGAATTGATCGTAAAGAAATGACACATGAAGAAAAAAAAGTTTTAAGAATACTAGATTTTCTTGTATTTAAAGGTAAAACACATCTTAAAAGAGGACAAGGTATTATTTTTATTCCTAAATGGATTAAAAATAATAACAAAATAAACTTTGTTAATTTGTTAAAAAATTTGTTTAATAAAAAATTTAATATATTTAATTCATTTTCTTGAAATTGTGATAATAATTATTACATATCATACATTTTGGATTATTAGTAAATAAAATTTTTATGCATGTTTTACAACAAATAAAATTACATTTTTCACATTTAATTTCTTTATGTGTATTTCTATTATAAGGTACCAAACAAATATTACATAATGAAGCCATATTTTTTATTATCTATTATTTAAAATATGAAATAAACTTCAATTTTTTATTATATATTTAAAAGATATTTCTTTAAAATATATAATGGAAAAATTAAATATGAATATAAATGATTATAGTAATGAAGATTTATTAAAAATAATAGGTTTAGATAATGATAACAACCATTCTGAATATTTAATTAATTTTAAAATAGATAACTTAATTGAAAAAATGAGATACGAAAATAAACCAGATTTTATTGAATTTTTAAATAAAACAAAATTAAAATTATTAACAAATCAATCTGCTGATGATTCTGAAGAAGATGAAGATGAAGATGAAGATGAAGATGAAGATGAAGACGAAACAAAAGATGTTAAAGATTTTTTAAATAAAGATAATATAAAAACAGCAACACAAATTTTTAATATTGATACACGTTTTCGTTCAGAATATTATAATACTCTTTCTACATCTTTTACGATTAATTTACCAGAAATACAAAAAAACGTTGTTAGTATGCGTTTAGCTTCTATTGAAATGCCAATCACTTACTATTCAATTTCAGAAAGTCTTAACAATAATACTATGTTAATACTAAGTGATGATATTTCCTATAATGAAAATACAAAACTAGAAGATTTAGACGATTCAAGTTATAATTTTATAACAAATACTACCTTTTATCCTTATGAAAATACTAGTATTGACACAAATTTTAAAAGTAGTATTACTAATAAAGCATGGTTAACAAAAATACCTGATGGAAACTATGATTTAGCATTATCATCAATGTCAACAACTATAGATCAAATTAATACAGCAATATCACTTTCAATTCCTGGTGTTATTAATAACGAAGGAAAATTTGCAAGATTTACAGATCCTAGTAGTGCGGATTGGCTTAATAATAATATTATATCAACTACAGATGTTTCGAGTGCTGAAACGCAATTCGTAATAGATGTTAGTAACGCTGTAAGTCAAGCATTAATTGATATTTCAAATAGTGATAATAATTTTTCTGATATATCATCAGGAATAATACAATCAATTATTGCGGCAACCATAGCAACTAATGAAGCAAGAAAAAGCGAAGTAACTGGAACAACTACTGTTGAAAAAAATTATGCTTTTAAGTATTCAATAGATAACATAAGTAAAAAATCTATTTTTTCAGGTGTTTACAATCAATCATCTAATAAATATAATCCAAAACAAATATCAGGATTTAGATTTAATGTAGATAATAAAGGTAATTTAGATACAATTAATAACATACAAACAAAATTAGGATGGATTTTAGGATTTCGCGGTGCGGATTATTTGTTGGGAGATGTAAATAACATAAATGTAACTTCACCAATAGCAAGTGTTTCAGAAGGAGTACCATTTTTATCAAATTCAAGATATTGTTATCTTTCTATTAATGATTACACGAATAATTCGCGTCCATCATTTTTAGTAGCATTTAATGATATTACAATGAATAAAGATATTATGGCTAGAATAAGTTTAACCGCTTCTACGAATAATTTAGGTTCAAGAGATTCAGGTTTTACACATACAAGTAATAGAACAAAAGAATATTTTTCTCCAGTAGATATAAAAAAATTAACTATTAATTTATATGATGAGTTTGGTAGAGTAATTGATTTAAATAATATGGATTGGTCTTTTACATTAGCAATTGAAAAAAAATTAAACTAAATAAGTATTTAAAAAAAATAACCTCCAAAATATATAAATGAATTTATCCGAATTTAACTTAGATATTAATACTTATACAGAAGAACGATTAAAAAAAAGTTTTGGATTAAACGATAATTATACGCATCAAGATGTTATAAATGCAACACAAAGAATGAGTGAAGTAGTAAATAGAAATTTAAGTAATTTTGAAAAAAGTAAATTTAATGATTTTATTAATCAATCAAAAAATAGACTCTTAAAAAATACAATATCAACAGGTTATTTAGAAACAAATGAATTACTACCTACTAATCGTCAATTAACAATTTTGCCTGGGGAGCAAAAAGATAATATGTCACATCAATTAATGTTTAATTCAAAAGAAGAAAATTCTTTTTTACCATTACCTACACCTCCTAGTAAAAATGAAAATAATTATCCTAAAACTAAAATATCACGTATTATTTCTATTGATAGTCAATATAGACAAAATATATCAATATTAACTCCAGATGGTCAAAGAAAAAAAACTATAGAATTAGATTCAAAAAATATTAGTTATAATACAAATTTTATGATTAATTTTCCTGAACCATTAACGAATGTAGTTTCTATTAAATTATATTCTGTTCAAATACCAACAACGTGGTATACTTTTGATACCCATCTTGGTAACACAGTTTATAAATATAATAGTAGTACAGATATGTCTAGTATTGAGATAGGTAACTATGATATTAGTGGTTTATGTAATCAATTAGTAGACTTAAGTGCTACAGCATCAATAAACGATCAAAAAATAAAATTTAATGACACTAATAACATAATTTCTTATGATAGTGATTTCAGTAATTCTTTTATAAATCAAAATCTTTTTTGGAATTTAGGTTTTAGAAAAGGGATTAATGAATCAGGAGATATAAGTTTTAACATTACCAGCGGCGATAAAAGTGATGTTCCGGTTGATGTTTATGGTCCAAAATATTTTGTATTAAATATTGATGATTTTAATAAAAACTCTCAAGGAAAGGGTTTCTTAAATATAACTGACACATTTGAACCCATAAGTGTAGTAAATACTAGTAGAAGAGTATTACCTGGTAGAAATAATAGAATATTAACAAATAATGAAAAACGTTCGCAAAATGCAATTTTAAATAAAGATATTTCAGGAAGTGATATTGTAAGATATAATAATAAAAGAATTAGTAATAAAAATAAATCAGCTAATTCATTTGCCATAATACCATTAAAAGATGTAATTTCTTTACGAGCAAGACAAGAACCAGTAGTAGAATTTGGTAAATCATTAGAGCATAACACTAGAGTTTATTCTGGCCCTGTAAATATAGAAAGATTACAAATACAATTATTAGATGATAAAGGTAATTTAGTAAATTTACATGATAATGATTGGTCTTTTTCATTAATAGTAGAACAATTAATTTAAAAATTAAATTTATTTCTTATTATTAGAATATGTCAAATAATAAAAAAAACAAAAAGAATAAAATTAAAAAATTATACAAAACATCAGAATATAAAACAAAAGAAGAAAGACAACAACAAGTAAAAGTAATAATAAATGAAATAAAGAATTTAGGATTATCAAACCAATATGAACCAATTAAACAATTGTATGTTTATTTTAAAAAATACATAGATGAAGGAAATAGTATAAAAATAAATATACCATTTCCTGTGATTCAAAGAACAATTGTTGGCGAACTTAAAATAGGTAAAAAAGAAGAGTCAGTTATATGTTTGCAAACCAATTCTAATAATTCATCTTAAATTGATTTAAATTAAGTACTTAAATTAATACTTAAATAATCAAAATGTTTGTAACAAAACCAACTTATCCACAAATTACCAAATCTATTGTTTATAAACTTGGTATTGAAACAATAAAAAAAATTAATGAAAGACAAGATAAATTAAAAAGCATT
>MDTE01050203.1_pt1 | contig 32772 bp, 12 predicted proteins | sample 811231 | NCBI WGS metagenome assembly MDTE01 (sample SAMN05326651, study PRJNA326480) | marine metagenome | isolation source: seawater | place: Indian Ocean: Red Sea | collected 2010
GTCGACGCCGATGACGCGCGAAGTGATCGGAGAAAAAAATCCATCGTCGCGTCGTCGTCGTCGATCGCGATGGACTGACGTTTCCATCGCGCGACGGTAGATGATTCACGGTGGACCCTGGGGGAAGAGCGGGACCATCGTGCACGTGAATATCGAACACGATGATCGAAAATCGGACGTCAAGCGACGCATCTCGCACGCGACGGGGATTCCCGTGACGGATGTGAAGGTGGTGCTCGCGTCGCCGACGCAGATCGCGGCCGGGTCGAAGAGGTGTCCGGGATTGTCGTACGGGAACTGCGGCGTGATGGAGAAACTCGGTTTAGCCGTGTTACAGGCGGAGACGGGAGATAAACCGTTCGTGCCGAGATTGAGTCCGAATCGAACCGATAATAAGGGGAACTGGACCAAGGTTGAGTGATGCCGCGGTGATTCGGGCGTCGGAGATGGAGGGGGAGTGCGTAACGTTTGCTTCTCTCTCGCGCGCGTTCTCGTCGTACGACGTGACTGTAATTCTGATGTTACAATGCGTGTATGAATCAATCGTTTCGTTCGCGTCTGCGTCGTCTACTCGTGATCGTATTGGTAGTCCTCGAAATCGTTATACATGCGCGCGCCCGTGGCGTCGCAGTGCACCACGTCGAAGCAAATTTTACAAAAGAAACTCGGACTCTCCGCCGCCATCTTGTCGCCGTACGACACGTGCGCGGCGTCGAAGACGCCGCAGATGGAGCATCCGCGTCGAAACACGCGTCCCTCGCGTATGACGAGCGGATACATGAGATGATCGGATTCATCGTCGGGGTGCGGCACGCGCACGTCTCGCACGCGCCACTTGTGTTCGCACTTCCCCTGGTGCGTCATGACGTACGCTTTGCCCACCGTGAGCGGCACGTCGGCGAACGTCACCCCGCGCATGTCTCGTCCCGTGAACCCCTTACCGCTGATATTCATCTCCACGGGCGCGCCCGGCGCCGCCAACGCGTCCTTCTCTTGGTAATCCAACAGCGGCACCGAGTAATCCACCGCATCGGGCGAGCGCAAGTCGTTATAAAACACCCCCTCGATGAACAAAAACCCATTCTTCGTCTTCGGGTGTCCCTCACGCTCCGCCTGCACGTCTCGGAGACAGTAAATCATATCCTTAAACGCCGCCAACGGTGTCGACCCGCGAACGATGATGTCCATGACGAGGTACGCCTGTTTCACCGGGTGAAACACCTCGAGCCAAATCACCGCGTCGTTCCCCGACGGCGCCGCTTCCTCGCCCTCCACGCGCACGCGTTTCTCCCCGGCCCGCACGCGCGCCAACTCCGCCGCATCCATGCGCTCGCTCTCCGACTCCAGCAACTCGCGCGGTTTCCACATAACCTTGGTCACGTCCACCTCTTTCCGCAAGAGCGCGCGCTTGTACTCGCGTCTCGCCAACTGTTCGAGTTCCAACTCCACCTCACGAATCGACGCCAGCGGCGCCATCGCCGTCTGCTCCCGAAGATGCTGCGCCATCAACCGCGCTCGTTCCGCCTTTTGCTCGTCCGCCGCGAGCGCCTCCTTAGATTTCACCTCTCGCGCCCCTCTCGGCGGCGGACGCGCCTCTCGCGCCCGTTCCTCCTCCGTCGGCAACGGTACGCTCGGCAACATCCCATCGATCGCCTTTTCCAGCGTCACCGCGCGTAAATCACTCATGCTCACCTCTCCCGACTCTTTCTTCGCCCCTCCCCGCGCGCTCGACGACGCTTTTTTCCCTCGTTTCGACCCGTCGGCGCTCGCGCGCGTCGCCGCCGTTCGCAACGTCTCGAACGCTCGCGCCACGCGTTCACAAAAATCCCCCGCGCGCTATCGACGAAAACACACCGTCAGTCACCGACCCCCCCGCTCTCTCTCGCGCGCGTTTCACGCGACCGAGGCTCGGCGCGCGCGCGTCAACGAATCGAATCAAAAAAATCAAATTCTCGCGTTACGCACGATCTCTTCCCCCGGTTTCACGCCGGGCGTCTCCGGCGGACAGTGACGCGCGAGCGTCGCCGCCGTCCGCGCGTTCGCGCGCTGCGCGTCCGATCGCGCGACGATATCCGTCCTCGTCGCCATGAATGTCGCGCGAGGAATTCTGACGAAATCATTCCAAAAATTCGACACATTCCTCGCGCCTCGCGCGTCGTCGTCACGTCTCGACGCGCGACACCTCGACGCACGGCTCGAACCGATCGTCTCGCGTCGTCTCGCGTCGCGCCATGTCCACATACGTGCGTCTGGACCCCGCGATTCGCGCGTGGGTGCTCCTTCCCATTTCGATCGCCATGTACCTCGTCGGCGCGCTTCGGCACCACGTCTCGCGCGCGATGACCTCACCGCCGCGCGCGTCGACGGAGGCGATGCGAGAGATGTCTCTCGCGCAACGCGCGGAGCGGTGTCGACGATACGCGGGGTATCTGCGACGAGAGACGTTCGAGGCGAGACGGCGGTGGTATTGCGACGCGCGGGACGGCGCGCTGCGAAAGCCGACGTCGTCGACGGGGGTGAACGCCCAGGCGGCGATGCTGAGCGATCCGACGAAGATGACGGGGATGATGCGGAAAAACGCGATGATGATCGCGCCGCAGATGGTGACGGCGGCGTGGGTGAATTTTTTCTTCACCGGGTTCGTCGTCGGGAGGACGCCGTTTCCGTTGACGCAACGGTTTCGAGGGATGCTTCAGCGAGGGGTGGCGATGCAGAGTCTGGACGTGACGTATGTGTCGAGTCTGTCGTGGTACTTTTTGAATTTTTTTGGTCTGGGCGGGGTGTTTCAGCTCACGCTCGGGAACGACGCGGCGGCGAACGACGCCGAGGCGATGAAGAGCGCGTTCGCGAGCGATATGAACGCCGATCGCGCGTACGCGAGCGCGCGCGAGGGATTGGAGACCATCAAACACGAACACATGATGCACATCGCCGACCGTCGGGCGACGAAAATCCTGCGCGCGCTCAACGCGGGGGCGACGCCGAAACGGGCGAGACGCGCCGCGGCCGACGCGTAAACCCCCGTCCCCGCCTTCGTTCGACGAACGCGCGGTAGAACGTAGAGGCATTGTTTTAACACTACTAGTAGTATCGCATCGCACGGGAATCACGTCTTCGCGTCTTCGCGAACGCGAAGATGAATGCATGAATGCACGCATGAACCGAATGAATGCATGCATGAGCTCAAACTCAAATGGCCGCAGTGTCCGACGACGTCGTCGTTCGCGCGCTCGCGTCGTCGACGCCATGAACGAAGACGTCGACGACGACGCGTTCGCACCGTTTTCATACCGTCGCGCGCGCGACGTCATCGACGACACTCGCGGGACGGTTTCGGGACAGAATGTCCCATCCACGAGCTCGACGTCGCGCCGAGTCGCGCTCGTCGTCGCGAGCGCCCATCGCGCGCTCATCGCGCACGAAAACGGTTCCGTGTGCGTTTTAGACGTCACGAACCTCGCGAAGAGACGATGGATTCGAGGACGCGGGCGCGTCGCGGCGTTGGCGTTGGACGGCGTCGGCGCGCGCGCGCTCGTCGCCGACGCGCGAGGCGAAATAGTCGTCTACGCGCTGCGCGCGCGCGACGACGACGACGACGACGAGGACGACGACGACGACGGGTATCACGAGGTGACTCGCGTGACGCACGACGGGGCGGTGACGTGCGCGGCGTTGGAGCGCGAGTACGACGCGCGAGGCGGGCTCGCGGACCGAGGCGGGCTCGCGTACGGGGACGCCGCGGGCGGCGTCTACGCGCGCGTGCGGACGTTGTTGGGACATAAAATCGTGAGGCTGAGCGGTGAAGAGGATGGGAAAGTGCGCGCGATGGCGTGGGGATCGAGAAATGTCTTAGCGTGGGCGTGCGACGCCGGGGTGAAACTGTACGACGTCGGGAGGGACGAAAAGGTGGCGCTCGTCGAGCGACCGCGCGGGAGTCCGCCGGCGGAGGCGTTCGCGCCGCGTCTGACGTGGAACGAGACGTCGGATAACGGGAAGACGTTATTGGTGGGATGGGCGGATTGCGTCAAGGTGGTGAAGATTCGATTGGTGGATTCCGCGGACGTCGCGAAGAGAGAGAACGGCGGACGCGCGGTGCCGGCGCGCGCGGCGAAATCCTTCGCGAGCGACGGCGAGAACGGGTCGACGAGCGACGTCGCGCCGGGGATGTCGTACGTCGCGAGAGTGACGTCGATGTTTCAGACGGAGTATTACGTCGCCGGGATTCAACCTTTCGGCGACGCGTTGGCCATCCTCGCGTGGTCTCCGGACGTCGACGCCGACGGCGAGACGTACCCGGAGGTGCGCGTGGTCACGCGCGCCGGCGCGACGCGACACATCGACGTCATCGCGACGAGCGACGACGCGAAGGGACTGCGATGCGATTCTTTTGGATTGGCGTTAGCGCAGGTCCCGCTCGAGACCGGCGGATTCGATCGGTGTGCGCACGTGGGCGATCATCAATGGTGGAAACCGGGACGCGAACCGCGTCTCGTCGTGCGCTCGCCGAGCGACGTCGTCGTCGGCAGGGCGACGGGCGCGAGCGAGTACATCGATTGGTTGGCAAAGCGAGAGGATTACGTCACACTCATGGACGTGTGCGAAACCGCGTCTCGTTACGGACACATAGACGGTACCGTGCGCGACATCGGTCACGCCGTCTTAACGCGCGCCTTTGACGCGCGCGAGTACGCGCAGACGGCGGCGTTGTGCTCGAAATTACTTCGAGGCGACGCCGCGGGATGGGAGACGTGGGTGGAAAAGTTCATGCTCGCGCGTCAACTTCCCGAGCTTCAACCGTACATACCGACCGAGGACCCTGAACTGAGTGCGAACACGTACGAGTTCGCGCTCAACGCGTTTCTCGCCGCGCCCGAGCATCATCCTCGGTTTCTCGCCGCCGTCAAGGCGTGGCCCGCGCGTTTGTATTCCCCTTCGGTTCTCATCCCCGTCGTGCGGAGCACGTTGGAAGGTTTACAAACGACCGAGAGCGCGCTCGCATCGATGTCCTCGGTCGTCTTGAAAGAGGCGTTGGCGGAATTGTATCTCCGCGACGGTTCTCGCGAACGCGCGCTCGCCCTCTACCTCGACATCGGCCGTCCTTCGGTGCTCGAGTTCATCCACCGTCACGAGTTATTACCCTTCGTCGCCACCGACAAGCTCAGTCTCTTGGCCACGCTCGACGTCCCTCGCGCGATGTCGCTCTTCGTCCGACACCGCGACGTCGTCCCGCCGAGCGTCGTCGTCCCCGCGCTCTTCGGTCGGGGCGGATACGCGTCTCGCGCGCTCGCGCACGCCTACCTCTCCACCCTCTTCACCGAAGACCCGGCACACTCGGGAGAGTACCACGACACGCTCTTCGATTTACACCGCGAGTTCACGCCGGACGCGCTCGTGAACTTCTTGAAGAACAGCGCCTTTGTCGACCTCGCGCGCGCGGCGGCGGCGCTCGCCGGCGACGACGCGCGCGCCGTCGCCCGCGCGACGGCGCTCTCCAAACTCGGTCGACACGAAGACGCCGTGCGCGCGCTCGTAAACGACGCCGAGGACGTCCAGAGCGCCATCGCGCTCGCCACCGAGCTCGATGATCCCATCGAGCTCTGGCGCGTCATCGTCGAGCATTGCGCGGCGAACGCGACGAGCGCGGCGACGCTTCTCGCGCGCGTCAAAACGCTCGCCGGCGACCGACACGCGGCGGTGGTCATCGCCGCGCTTCGAGACGGCGTCGCCATCGATCGTCTCAAAACGAGACTCATCGATATCATGGATGAAAACGTCGCGTTAAAGCGGCGATTGCGCGAATCGCACGCGGTGGAGACGAGACGCGCGGAGTCGTCGAACGACGCGCGCGCGAAGATTTTCGCGCGCGCGTTGCGGCGACGTCAAATTCACATCAGTCGGCGTCGGTGATTCGAGTCGAGTCGGTGTGTGGTCGGGTAGTCATTACAGTAGGGTATAGTGTGTTGCTATTAGAGCGCATAGTGTGCATCGCTCGCGGACGTCGGACGTCGAAAGCGCGACGCTCGACGTCGCGTCGCGTCGGCTCGAATGCGTTCATGTGAGAATTCCACATTTCGCGTCCGTGGGGTCCGGTGGAGACGTCGGTCGTCCTCTCGCGCGCGCGACCGAAGGCGCGCGATCGAACGCGTGCGTTTCAAAGCGCGAATTCGCGCGAATTCGCGTCGCGCGCGTCGGATTGTCTCGACAATCACAGACGTCCCCATGAACACATCCGACGCCGACGCGCTCGCGAACCTCGAGCGGGTCGTCCTCGAGGCGCTCGAAATCATGGATGAGAAGATTTCCAAGACGCTCGCGGGGATCGAGCGGAAGATTGACGACGCGGTGGCGCGTTCGTCGGAGGGACGCGGCGCGGCGGCGGCGAAGAGATTTCCAAAGAAACGAAACGCGAACGCGAACGCGGAGACGAGCGTCGGGGCGACGCGCGCGGCGCGCGCGGCGAGAGCGACGGTGGCGTCGTCGTCGTCGGAATCGTCCTCTGCGTCGAAACCGAACGAGGACGAGGTGAAAGAGGATTCGGCGAAGACGCGACGCGCGAACGGCGGACGCGCGAACGCGAACGGAACGACGAGCGCGAAGACGGTGAAAACGACGATGAAAACCGCGGGAGGAGCGAAGAGGAAGAGACAAAAAACGGGACGAGCGCCGCGCGGAGCGACCCAGGGCGATCTCACCGAAGATGAAAAATTACTCATCGCCACCGGACGCGGGCGCAGGGGCGAGGTCGTCTCCACCCCGCTCGGGTACGCGTACTTCACCAAGGACGACGACGAGACCATTCTCTCCGTCGGTAGAAAAATAGGCGCCGAACCGCTCACCCTGTACAGCATGAACCGATGGCAGCTCGAATTGAAGAAGTTCAAAATCGACGACGTCCTTCACCCGGGCACGCGACTCTGGATCGTCGCGAACGAAGATTGGGAGGAAGAATACATTCGAGAGGATCGCGCCGAGGTGCTCTCGAATTTACACGCGCGCATCAAGGAAGTGTTCCCGGATTTCATCAAAAACACTCGACCGTTCGTCGAGATGCGTCCGGAGGATTTCTCTCGCGCGCGCTCGTCCAAAACGTTTTACGACGACATGAAAGCCACCGTGGACGCGGCCGAGGCGAACGCGAGGCGGGTTCGAGACGACGAAAAGCTCGAGGACATCGCCACCATTCGCGAGCGGTTCGACGACAAGTGGGCGAGCATTGGATTCTTAAAACCCGACGACGTCGTCTCCAGGTGAAGGCGAACGGTCCTTTGTGCGCGCGCGTGCGCGTGCGTGCGTGCGTGTGTGTGTGTGTTCGTTCGTTCGTTCGTTTGTGATTGTAGCGCATAAAATGAAGAGACGAGACGATACGTTCCGATGCGGCGCGTTCGTTCGCCCGCGCGACGACGACGACGACGACGACCCGACGACGACGAGACGTCTCTCTCGCGAGCGCGTCATTAATCCCCTCGCCCATCCATCCATGCGCGCCCACGCGCGTCGCGCGAGTCGACTCCTCGCTCGAGCGCCCATCGACCTCTCCCGCGCGGTCTCGTCCACCCGCGCGTCGTCCTCGCGCGCGACGGAAAGACGAATCGGCGCGAATGTTTCGACATTCATTCTTTGCAGTGGTCTCGGGCTCGTCGGTCTTCTCGGCGCGCGCGAAGCGACGGAGACGCGCGGGTCGATTCTCGATCCCGAGCGAGACGCGTGCGCGAGTGATTCCGACGGAGACCGCGCGAGACGGGCGAGGAGGTGGTGTGAACGCGCGGGCGGGACGTTTTCGAGCTGCGAGCTCGGCGCGGCGGCGGCGAGAGACGAGGCGGCGAGAGACGGGTCGAGAGACGGGCGAGGCGGCGTCGGGGCGTTCGCGCGCGGCGTCGGTGGGACGCTCATGACGATTCCGGACGCGGTGACGATGAACGCGAGGTCGTGCGCGGGGGATCCAGCGCTGGGGGAGACGTACGTCGAGCTGGCGAGACGAGGCGCGTTGGACGCGCGAACGGCGACGATGTGCATGCTGATGATTGAACGACGACGAGGGGAGGCGAGCGCGTGGAGGGAGTACGTCGACGCGTTGCCGAGGAGGTACGACGCGCCGTTGAGTTTTAGCGAGGAGGAGTTGGAGAGAGAGTTGAAGGGGACGCCGGCGTTCGCGGCGGCGAAGGCGCAACGCGCGAGCGCGACGAAAATGTTTGAGGAAAATATTCGACCCGCCGTGCGCGCGCTGACGCAGGCGGATAACGCCGCCGGTGGGTCGCTGCACGTGCTTCCGGAGGTGTCCGAGCGGGAATTTCTGTGGGCGTATCAAACGTTTTGGTCTCGCGCGGTGTCCATCCCCGTGGGTCGAGGCGACGCGGTGGAGAGCGTCGTGCCGGGGATTGATTTCGTCAATCACGGTGGTGCGACGAAAACGAACGCGCGGTGGGAACACGTCGTGGACGCGAACGCGCCGGGCGGTGGGTACGTCGCCCTGGTGTGGTCGCCGCCGAGACGAAGACGGCCGACGGAGGGGGAGGAAATTTTCATCGATTACGGCGAAAAATCATCCGAATCGCTCCTCTTCACGTACGGATTCACCGTCGAGGACGATCGCCCGGCGGCGGACGTTCTCACCGTTCTCCCACCGTGGATCGACGAAGCGCCCGAGGATCGTTCCGAGCTCGTCTCGGCGAAAATCGCCGCGCTTCGCGCGCTCGGCGCGCCGCCCAGATTGACGCTTCCCGCGACGCCGTCTCGACGCGGCGTCGTCGACCTTCCGACGGACGCGCTCCGCGTGCTTCAAATTTGGACCGCTTCGAGCGTCGACGCCGTGGCGGACGTCGCGCGAGACGCGTCGTCCGGCCGTCGTCCGCGTCGACTCTCCGCCGCCGCCGTCGCCGACATTCGCGACGCGCTTCGCGCCTCCCTCGGCGCGTCCTCGCACGCGCTCCGCGAGCTCGAAGACGCGAACGCCGGGCGTGCGAACGAAGAAAATTCGAGATCTCGCGCGTGTCGCGCCTATCGCGCCGCGCGTCGCCGCGCGCTCGACCGCTGGCTCGAGCATCTCGCCACGTGATTATACCTTTAGATTTAAATATTTCATAGTACGTACTGAATGTCCTATAAAACCACCCTAGATAAGCTTTCCATCCACATCATCCAGGGCTTGACGTCGTCATCGACCCCCACTCTCTCGCGCGCGACGTGCCCCTTCGCGCGCGCCTGACGACGGAGACCATGCACGCGATCATGTCCCACCCCGCGCGCGTCGCCGCACCCACCGCGCGCGCGCGAGGACGCGACGCGAAGACGAATGCTCGAGCCGCCATTCGCCCCACCGCGCGCCCGCGCGAGATATCTCGCGTCCGCACCGCGCGTGAGTCTCGTCTCGCCGCCGTGCGTCAACCGGACGCGAGCGAATTCATCGATCCGTCTCAATTCACCGAGCTCGAGCTCTCGACGTCCCAGATGACGGCGTACGCGAGCAAGAGACCGAGGGGGCAATTCGCGTCCCGGTTCGGCGACGACGAGCCGAGAAAGGGCTCGGACATTCTCGTGGAGGCGCTCGAGCGCGAGGGCGTGGATTGCGTCTTCGCGTATCCGGGCGGGGCGTCGATGGAGATTCACCAGAGTTTGACGAAGAGCGTGACGGGAATTCGAAACGTGTTGTGCCGACACGAGCAAGGGGAGGTTTTCGCGGCGGAGGGGTACGCCAAGGCGACGGGTAAGGTGGGCGTGTGCATCGCGACGAGCGGTCCGGGGGCGACGAACTTGGTGACTGGATTGGCGGATGCGCTCCTGGATTCGGTGCCGATGGTGGCGATCACGGGTCAGGTGCCGAGACCGATGATCGGGACGGATGCGTTTCAAGAGACGCCAATCGTGGAGATTACCAGACAGATCACCAAGCACAATTATTTGGTGATGAACGTGGAAGAGATTCCGAGAATTGTTCGCGAGGCGTTCTTCTTGGCCGCGTCCGGTCGACCCGGCCCGGTGCTCATCGATATTCCGAAGGATGTGCAACAGCAACTGGCGGTGCCGTACTGGGAGCCAAAGGTTTCGCTCAACGGTTACCTGAGCCGTTTGCCGACGCCGCCGACGTCCCCGCAGCTCCAACAGGTGCTCGATTTGATTAAAGATTCTAAGCGACCGGTGGTGTACGCCGGCGGTGGATGCTTGGACGCAGACAGAGAGCTGATTGAATTTTGCCGCTCCACCGGAATTCCGGTGACGAACACGCTCATGGGTCTGGGAAGCTTCCCGCAGAGCGATGATTTGAGCCTGAGCATGCTCGGTATGCACGGTGCGGTGTACGCCAACTACGCCATCAATAGCGCCGATCTTTTGCTCGCCTTTGGCGTGCGATTCGATGATCGCGTGACTGGTAAGTTGACGGAATTCGCCAAGCGCGCCGCCATCGTGCACATCGACATCGACCCGGCGGAGCTCGGTAAGAATAAAAAACCGTTCTGCTCCATCTTCAGTAATATTCGACCGGCGTTGAAGACGCTGAACAAGCTCATCTCGCAAGAGAAGCACTTACCGGACTTTTCGGAGTGGCGCGCGGAGATTGAAGTCCAGCGCAAGGAGTTTCCGTTTCCGATTCCCGAACAAGTCGGCGACGTCATTGCCCCGCAGGCGGCGATCGAGCTCTTGTGCAAGATGACGGAGGGCAAGGCGATCATCTCCACGGGCGTCGGTCAGCACCAAATGTGGGCGGCGCAGCACTACAAGTTTGACGAGCCGCGCAACTGGTTGACGTCTGGCGGTTTGGGTTCGATGGGTTTCGGTTTACCCGCCGCCATCGGAGCCCAGGCGGCGCGTCCGGATGAGCTCGTCGTCGACATCGACGGCGACGGCTCCTTCGTCATGAACGTTCAAGAGCTCGCTACGTTGCACGCGGAGAATTTGCCCGTCAAGTGCTTCGTTTTGAACAACCAATACCTCGGCATGGTTGTCCAGTGGGAGGATCGATTTTACAAGGCGAACCGCGGGCACACCTACCTCGGATCGCCGGACGATGACTTCCAAGTCTCCAAGGAGGAGGCGCACATTTTCCCGGATTTCGTCACCATCGCCAACGGATTCCGCATCCCGGCCGAGCGCGTCATGCGCATGAGCGATCTCGAGGGCGCCATCAAGCGCATGATTGAGGCGGATGGTCCGTATTTGCTCGACGTCATGGTGCCGCACGTCGAGCACGTGTTGCCCATGGTTCCGGGCGGCGGGACATTTAAGGACACCATCACCACCGGTGACGGCAGAAATCCGGAGGAGAAAGACATGAAGACCTTGTAGATGAAGATGACGAAAAATTAGCAAAAGCAAAGCGTGCGAAAAATATTTTATCGAATATATTTTGTATCGAGAAACCATCCTTCTCCCGTCTCTCCGGATGCGCTACGACGTACATAAATGCTCGCTACAAAAAAACTACTAACAACTACTCATCATCTTGCTCATCATCTTGTGACTCTGTCTCCGCGTTCTCGACGCGCGCGACGCTCGCCGTCATCTGTTTGTCCTCTCGCTCGTAGCGACCGTGCATGTAAGACAGCACTCCGTTCCACATCAACCCGATGGCGTTCATCCAAGGAATCGTGAGATGTTTCGGAATGACGGCGAAATTAATCACCTGCGCCGGCACCCACACGCACCACAGCGCGCTCACCGTGTCGAACGCCGTCTTCTCCCACTTGGCGAACACCTCGCTCGGTAAATCGACGATGCGACACCCCCCCTCGCTGAGCACGCGAATGCCTAAAAACGTCGGTAAATACAGAAACGGTTGCACGAACGCCTGATCGATCATCACCACTCCTCCCGTACTCAGCGCGAGTCCGTATTTCGGTCTCCACGCGTCGTTCAGAGGTTTGAGCCAATGATTATACAACCGGTACTGAAACGCGCCGACGTACGTGACGCCGAGGATGAAAAAAGACGCCACGCGATTCCAATCCAACGCGAACACGCTCTTCTCCTCCATCACGATTTGTACGAACGCATCCGACACCACACACTTGGTCACCGACGAAAACATCGCCGTCACGAAGGGTCGCTCGACGACGGTGCGCGCGTACGCCGCCGCCGCGCGCGCCCAATAGTACTCTCGCACTTTTTCGTGCATCAACGCCCCGAGACGACTCACCCCCGCGTGTCGCAGCGACAACATCGGATTCACCACGTCACGCTTCCCTCGCTTCCTCGCCTCGCGCGCCGCCGCCGCGTCCATCGCTCCTTGCCTCAACCACACCGGTTGAAACGGTCTCGCCTTCCACAGTTGCGTCTTAAACTCCGGGTGCGTCAACACGTCCAACCACGACCCACCGGCGTGTCGCAGCGCCGTCACCGGCACCGCTTCTCCAGCCGCGCGTCTCCATCGACGAATCGTCGCCCACGCGCGTTTCGCCGCTCGAGTCGGCGCGCGCGGCGTCTTCGTTCCCGCGCGCGCGCCCGCCATGAACGCGCGCGCGATCTCGTCTCGCGCCTCTCGCGTCTTAAACACCTCCAACCACGACGCCCCCGCGTGCCGCAACGCGTCCACTCTCGACACGCGCGTCGGCGCGTGTTCCCGCGCCTCCCGCGCGTCCCGAGCGGGTTGGGCGTGCGGCGGTCGCGGCGGTCGCTTGCCCCTGGCGTACCGCCTGACGCGCGTCCCGTCGTCGCGCGCTCGCGCGGAGGACGTCTCTCGACGCGCGCGCGGGGTAAATCGCGCGTGAAAAAACGCGCGCGTCGACGCGTCGGACGACGTCGACGCCAGACGTCCGAGAGCGTCGCGCGCGCGGCGAGAGAGCGCCGACATGGTGAATGTCTCCCGCGCGCGCGTCTCTCGCGCGCGGCGTCTTCCGCGCGCGCCGAGGTGAAACGGCACGCGAGAACGTCAAAACGTAACGGATGTCACCATTCGCGCGCGCGCGCACGCCCGGTGCGCGTCGACGGATGTCGCGCGCGCGCGCGATTCGATGCCGAGGGGCCGCTGGAGATATACATACTTCTCGGACACACAGTACATACATACACACGTAAATCCATATCAAAATATGGCGCGAAAAGTGGGCGATTGGCGCGAATCCGCGCCCGGACGGTTGCGCCGCATTCCACCGCGCCTCGTCCTCGTCGTCGTCTCTCGACGCCTCGAGCGACGCGCATCTGCGCGACACGCACATCGCACGGCTCTCCGTTCGATTTTCGGCGCGCGATACGCGTCGACGACGACCGCACGCGCGGCATCGGATCTGGGCGCGGATTGCGATTGATTGACATCTCACGTTCCGTCGTCCCGCGCGCGCGATGAACGCGCTGGACGCGCACGCGCGCGCGGACGACGCGCGTCAACTCGCGCGTGATTTACTGGACGCCGACGCGGCGACGCGCGCGATGTCGGTCGCGTCGCGCTCGGACACCTCGGGGACGCCGCCGACGACGAGCGCGCTCGACGACGAAGACGACGACGCTCGACGCGCGCGCGAGGCGTGCGCGACGTTCATCGCGTTGGGATTATTGGACGCGGAGGATGCGTTTCGCGATGGGAAGCGCCCGCGGGCGACGATGAACGGCGGCGACTTGACGGCGGTGCTCGAGGCGAGCGGGACGACGCTCGTGCGTCTGTTGGACGCGTTGCCCGAGTTTTTAAACGCGAGTGCGCGCGCGTTGGCGACGAAACTTCCGAGTCCTGGGTCGAGCGCGGTGGCTGAAGTCGAGCGAACGCTACAGATTCGCGAGATTCGAAGCGCGTTCGCGTTTAATAAGGTCATCGCGAACAAGTTTCGAGACTTTGCGCGATTACACTTTGACGACGAGTCGCCGGGAGGGAAAGCGATCGTGCGATTGGGATGGAGCGCGTACCTGTGCGTCAAGTGCGAGGCGTTACCGACGTTTCCGGATCTGTACTCTTGTTTTCACTTGCTCGTGGCGGTGGAGGCGTTTTTACTCGTCAACGCGCCGAGAGCGCTCCTGCGGACGTCGCTTCGAAACATGATGTCCATGTCGACGAAGGATCCCGTCACGGGATTACCCGATCCGTTGGCCAGTCTCAGCGCGATGAATAAGACGAAAATCGAGATCGCGCGTCAGATGTCCGAGGCCATCGTCAAGGTGATGACGGAGACGTTTCCAAACGCGAAGAAGGATTCCGGCGCGCACTTCGACGACGTCGCGCCGTGCGACTCGCGCGTCACCGGCGTGTTCGACGGCGACAAAGACGTCGCCGAACGCGTCATCGAGAGATATAAACGCGTGTCGAGCGAAACCTTCGGTCGTCTCGCCGTGGATGAAACCTTGTATCTGTACACGGAGATGGACGTCGAGGGATCGAGAGGTCGACGCGTCATCGGAGATTTAGCCGAATGCGCGACGGCGTCGACGCGAGGCGCCATGGCGACGCCCGCGCGTCGCAATAAACGCACCGCGCCTTTCTCTCCGATTCGACCGAAAAAGATTCCCTTGGTCGTCGGTCCGGCGAGTCCCGCGCGGCCGTTTCGCGGCATCGCCGTCGCCGGTCCGGGACCCGCGGCGACGCCCATCAGTCAAGCCATGGCGACGGCGTCGTGGTTACAAGACGTCGTCTGCGCCGAATCCGTCGACGCCAAGCTCGTGAACCTTCGTCGATACGTGCGACAAGATGACGCGGAGACGCTTATACGCCTGAGTAGACGCGTGGAAGTTCTCGGCGGACGCGTCGGTCAAGCGATTCGCGAGGACGCGTTGACGACGGGCGCGCGCGTCGACGTCGGTCCGCAGAGCGCCGTCATGGACGCACTCGTGGAGCAACGCACCGAGGAAGTGACGCACGTCTTTTTCCACTTTCTCATTCGCATACTGGACGACGAGCGCGCGAAAATGTCCGGCGACGAGCGGGACGCCGACTTTACGAGTCTCTTGGCGAGCGAGAGGTTTACAAAGTGCTTGCTCGCGTGCGCCATGGAGGTGGTCGTGACGACGTATAAGACGTCCACGCTCGCGTTTCCCGCGACGACGCAACTGTTGGGAATCCACCCGTTCGATCTCGTCACCATCATCGAATCGTTCGTGCGCGCGGACGCGGAGGCGCCGAGAGAGATTCAACGACATTTTCACGCCGTCGAGGAAAAAACGCTCGAACGTTTGGCCTGGTGCAAGGGATCGAGTCTGTTTGAGTTCTTACGAACGTTTCACGAGAGCGGTGAGACGACGTCGGTGGAGGACGACGAGGACGGCGACGGCGCCGGTCCGTCGACGTCTGATCCTCCCGCGCGAGTATCGACGCCCGCGCTCGACGTCTTCGCCGTCGCCGCCGCCGCCGCCGCCGCCGGGGGCGCCTCGCGACGTCCGAACGAGGAGACGTGCATGCCGCAGTGTCACTCACCCGTGCGTCGCGCACCGACGAGCGCGTTCACGGCGTTTTCATCGCCTCTCCGCGGATCAACGACGCCGAGACGTCGACCGACGACGGCGGCGCGACTTCCCGCCAATTTCGCCCCCGTGCGCGACCACGACGTCGAGCGTCCACCCGGACGTGATCTGTGCGCGTTCAAGGCGCTGCGCATATTCTTCGGCAAGGTGATGCATCTGGCGGCGAGACGTTTGAGTGATTTAGCGTCTCGATTGCGGTTATCGCCGGAACTCGCGCGAGACGCGTACGCCATCGTCGAACACGTCGTCTACGAACACACCAGTCTGGCGTATAACCGTCACGTCGATCAAATCGTCTTGGCGAGCGTCTACGGCGCGTGTAAAGTCTCGAGCGACGACGGTGTTTCACCCACCTCGACATCGTGCGCATCGCTTCAGTTCAAGGACATCATCTACCAATATTCCAAGCAACCGCACGCGAGCGAAGAAATCTATTGGACGGTTACGTTGGAGCAGACGGATCCCGAACTCGACGTCGTCTCTCGAGGCGACATCATTTCGTTTTACAATCAAGTCTTCGTCCGTCGCGTCAAGACGTTTCTCTTGACGCTCCGCGAGCGTCGAGAGCGCGAAAAATCGACGGGCGCGAGGGACGGGGATGAGAATTTCGTCGTCCCTCCGTCGCCTCGCCGGCGACTGCCCATCGCCAATCGAAGCATTTACGTCTCGCCGATGCGGCCGGAACGTGTCTCGAGCGTGTTGAACCACGACGGCGTTCCGGCGACGCCTCGCACGAAGAGTCTGTTCGCGACGATCGGTGAGACGGCGTACGCGTCCTCGAACGACGCGTTCGAGGCGATCAATCGAGAACTCGCGGCGACGGGGTCGAAATCCGCGGCGACGGGACGCGCGGCGTCGCGATTCGCCGCGGGGGCATCGAGGTCTAAAATTCCAAACTTTGGCGATCACAATCGGTGATCTCGAGTAAAAACGAACGCATCATCTGTACTCTTCCCGTGTATTTCACGCATTCATCGATATCACGAAAACGCGTCCCCGCGTCCCCGCGTCGTCGAAAACGCGCTTTTTCATTCATTCGCTCACTCATTCATTCATTCATTCATTCTCTCAGCCGCACACCGCGTTCGTCATGGACGTCCTCGAACGACTCGGCGTATCGTTCGCATCGCGCGCGTCCTCGTCGAACGCGTCGTCGTCGCGCGCGCTCGCCGTCGTCGATCATCTCGACGCGCCCGGGTCGTGGCTCACCGCCATTCTTCTGGCCGATGCGTGCGACGCCTACGGTGGCGTCGTCGTCGCGTGTTGCGAGACGCCGGCGTCGGAGATACACGCGTTGTCGAGGAAACTGGCGCGCGGAGGGGCGCGGGACGCGGTGACGCGAGGGATGGCGCGAGGAACGTGTGAATTGATTGATTTCTTTCGGCTCGACGCGGCGACGGGACGCGGGACGCGAGCGACGCTCGAGGAGGTGCGAGAAGGGGCGATGCGGGTGCGTGAGGCGGCGCGGAGAGCGTTTGTGGGTGATACGTCGAAGTCGTCGACGTTGACGTCGGTGTCGTCGAGGGTGTGCGTGGTGGTGGACGGCGCGGATTCGCTCTCGAGCGGACGCTCGCGAGTCGCCGACGCGGCGGCGGAACGGTTTTTGGACGCGTTGGAGCGCGAGCTCGGAGACGGCGTGGACATCGTCGTTCGCGCGCACGCGGACGTCGGCGCGCGCGCGGGGTGGTTGGCGGAGCGCGCGGATTGCGAGATTCGAGTGGAACCGTTGCGGACGGGGAGCGCGGAGGACGCGCACGGGACGTGCGAGACGACGCACAGGAACAACGCGTGGCGAGCCGAGGGCGCGGCGAGACGGTCGAGGGCGACGTTCGCGTTGACAGAACTCGGGGCGCGATTGGAGAGCAGGGGGTGAGCGAGAAGACGCGAGGAGTGCACGGGTGCGTCGTGTACGGGTTGTTGTAACAATTCTACAAGGACTTAATTTTCATCATTCGCCGCGGCTTCGTCTTCGTCTCGCACGACGGGTTTCGCCGCGGAGACCGGGACGTCGACGTCCATCGGATCGTCGTCGACGTTGACGTCGACGTTCGCGAGCGGGCTCGCTTCGGGTTGGTCGTCCTCCGCCGCGGCTTCGACGACGGCGGCTTCTTCCTTCTCTTCGGCGGCGGCGTCTTCTCGCGCCGTCGCCTCCTCGGCAGCCTCCGACGTCGTCGTCTCCGACGTGTCCGCTCGACTAAATTCGACGTTCAACTCGACCGCGTCCTCGTTCGCGGCCGTCTCGGCGACCGGTTCCGGGACGTCCTCGACGACGACTCGGTCGGTTTCCTTCGCCTCGAGCGCCTCAGCCTCCGCGGCAGCCTCCGCCGCGAGTTCGCGCTCAATCTCCGCGAGCGCTTCGTCCGCCTCGCGTTCCGCCTCGCGGTCGCCTTCGTCGTCGCTCTCTTCCGGCGTCGGCGCGTCGTTCGCCTCCTCAGTCGCCGGCGGCGCCTCGACGGCTTCGACGACGATTTCGGCTTCGACGACATCGCCTCGTTCGCTCACCTCCGGTTCCGGGGTCTCGTCGTTTGCGGCGATGACGCTACCGATGATTTCGGCCACGGTCAACGACACGAGCGCCTCGTTGGCGGCGCGCTCCTCCGCCTCCTTGACGGCTTTCGGCTTGCGACCGCGCTTCTTCCCCTTCTTCGCCGCGGGCTCGTCTTCGTCGCGCATCAACGGCACACCGCGACCGGGCGCGTCATTGACGCGCGTCGACAGGGGGTTGATGCCGTACTTTTCGGCCCACGCCGCGGTGGCGTCCTCGGCGTACGGCGCCGGCGACACCAAACCGTATCGCACGCCGCGTCGATCCAACGGCGACGGATCGGGGAGTTCGCCGCCAATCTGGCGCAAAATCTCCGCCGGACGAAGCCTGGAGACGCGAAACGGTTGCGACGGCCCGCCCGGAGTCTTTCGCGGCCACACCGGGTTGGCGGAGCGACGCTCGATCTGCGTGACGGTGGGCAACGAACTGTGCACGCGTTGGTACACCTTGGTTTCGCCGCGCCAGTACTCGAGCGGTTTCGAACGTTGACGCGTCGATCGTCGCAGACCGCGCTCATTCGCCTGTAAACCAGCCAACGCGAGCGACTTGCGACGTTCCATCTCTGCGCGCAGACGCTTGTGCGGAACGCCCGCCGTCGTACGCTTGCGCGGCGCCGGCGGCTCTTGAAATTCGTCGTTCCAGTCGTTGAGCGCGTCGTCGTACCCGACGTCCATGTCCATTTCGCCGTCGAAATCCATGAGCGGAGGTTCATCGCGCTGCGACGCACCGAAATGACTCACACCGCGCGTCTCTTCGGGTAATCCCTCGGGGTACTCGGCGTTCATCATCATCGCGAGCGCCTCGGCGGCGTGCGGCGTCCCCGCCGCCGACGGTCGACCGCTCTTCGGCTTCGTTCCATTCGGCGTCTCCATCCCCGCCGCCGCGCGCGCCGGCACCGCAGTCGACGGTCGAAACATCGGTCTCGGCCCGTCGAACGTGCCGACGTTGACGGAAAACGGATTCGCGTTCGATCCTCGGCTTCCGCTTCCGCTCCCCGCGCTCGCCCGCGAATCCTCTCCAATCTCCACGATGCTCACCCCGCTCACCATCGCCCCCGCGCGCGGTCCGCTCTCGCTCGACACGCTCATATCGCTCGAACTCTTTTGTTTCATGATTCCCGGAAGATTAACGCGAATCACGAACGGTCTCGCGTGCACCGCCCGTCCCGTCCCGCGTCTCAACTTTAATTGCGCGCGGCGACTCGTCGTCGGCGCAAACGTCCCCGCGGGTTTCCCCCCCGCCGCCGCCGCCGCCGCCGCCGCCGCTCGCGCCGCTTTCAACTGCGCCAACCGCGTCGTCGCCGCCCGCACCGTCCCTCGCGAGACCGTCTTCCCACCGCTCGGCGTTCCCGCGCCCGCCTCGAGTCGCGATAAATCATCCATAGTCTTAAACGACACCCGTCGTTTCCCTCGTCCCGAGTCTCGTCCCTCGCTCGGCTTCTCCGCGAGCGAGATCGTCTCGGTCGTCTTCACCGACCCCGCGTTCGAGTCTCGAGGCGTCAACGCCGTCGCCATGACGGAATGAATGGCGTCGCGCGAATGTTCAAAATTTCAAATTCGATCGAATGATTCACGCGACGTGCGCGTCGTCGCGCGTCACCGCGTCGCCACCTCGCGTCGCGGAATGGACGTCTCGACGCGTTCCGGTCGCGAATCGCCCTCGCGCGCTCGAGTAGCGTCGCGCGCGGGTGAATGAGGACGCGCGATCGAATCACGGGCGAATCGAACGGTCTCGTTCCCCTCTGGAGCGAACATCGACCCGCGTCGACGTTTGGGAGGTTTCGACGCGCGCGGTCGGGAGACCTCGACGCGAGACGCGGGTCGTGCGATGGAGAAAAAATAGTCGCGCGCAAGGCGCGACGCGCGAGGGCGAGGGGACGGGGAACGGCGGCGATGGATGGTGAATTATCGCCACGCTACGTCTTCTATGATGTGAACGACCGCCGACGGGCGAGGATGGACGATGATCATCCGTGTTCTTCTCGCTCGCGATCGGCGCGCGTGGATCGTGGACCGAACGCGCGAGGTCGGTGGATGCCCTCGTCGTCGTCGTGCTCGCGGACGACGGTGCGCACGCGCGCCGCGCGGCGGCGGCGCGGCGGCGGCGCGGACGACGGCGCGTCTGAACCGCCGAACGCGCGAGGACGCGCGATGTGTTCGTCGTCTTGGTGTTGCTTGACCACCTTTCTGACGCGAGCGACGCGTTGACGTTCCTTTTTGACGGGTTTGGGCGCGGAGAAGCCCGGCGCCGCGTAGTCTTCGTCGTCTTCGGATTGCTCCTCGGGATAGCACGCCGCGCAGTAGTCTTTCCCATCCGGACCGGGCATGACGTCCGCCGGGTGCATCTCTCGCGCGCAGTTGGGACAGGTGAACGGCTGCGGTGCGGGCGCCGGACGATCGGATTGGGGCTCGGGCTCCCAACACTTGGGACAGCTCGGCTCGCCGCCGTCGTCGACGATATCCTCGGGATCGCACGGTTCGTCGCACTTCGGACACGTGAACGGCTCAGGTTCGGGCTCGTCCTCGGGCACGCACTGCGGACAATACTCCTTACCGTCCTTGTCGATGATATCCTTCGGTTCGCACGATCGCGAGCAGTTTGGACACGCAAACGGCGCGGCTTCCGGTTTCGGCTCGCACTCAGAGCACACCGCGTCGTCGTCATCCGTCGGATGGAACGGTCTCTTGCACGCGGCGCAACGCGGGAGACGCGGGAAACACACGTCGCAGTACTCCTTCCCGTCTCGTGGGTCCGGGCGAATGTCCTCCGGTTCGCACTCGCGAGAACAGTTCGGACACGTAAACGGTTCGGGTAAGCACTCGTCGCAATACGTCTTCCCGTCGCGCGGGTTGACGACGACGTCGTTCGTTCGACACTCGCGACTGCAGTTGGGACAGTGAAACGGTTCGTCTCGAGGTTCATCCGGGAAACACTCCACGCAGTACGTCTTCCCGCCGGGACCATCTTCGATGAGATCGTTGAACGTCGCGGGTCTGCCGCAGTTGGGACACGTCGGTCGACTGGAGCGACGCTTGGGCTCCCAACACTTGGGACAGTGTTGCTCGTCTCCAACCTTGAAGACGTCCTCGGGATCGCACGGTTCGTCGCACTCCGGACACGTGAACGGCTCGGGTTCGGGCTCGTCCTCGGGCACGCACTCGGGACAATACTCCTTGCCATTCTTTTCGATGATATCCTCGGGTCCGCACGGTTCGTCGCAGTTCGGACACGCAAACGGTACGCACTCGGGACAATACTCCTTGCCATTCTTTTCGATGATATCCTCGGGTCCGCACGGTTCGTCGCAGTTCGGACACGCAAACGGCGCGGGCGTCTCCTCCGTCGCGGGCGTCTCCTTCGGCAAGCACTCGTGGCAGTACTCCAACTCATCGGGACCGCGCACGATTTCATTCGGCGGTTCCACCGTGATGCCGCAATTCGGACAACTGATGTCATCTTTGTGCGGACACTCGGACGCGTCGTGTCCCGGTTCGTCGCAGAGGGAACACCGAGCCTTGGCCGCTGGATTGACGAGCGCGCGTCTCGCCTCGGCGTCGCTCGGTTCCTCGAGCATGACGTGCGTGCGCGGCGTCTCCTGGATGGGATTGTCGCGTTGCGCGTCCCTGAATGAATCTTGAATCGCATCCGATATCGTGGATTCGGGCTTGTTTTGAAAGCATAAATCACTAAACGCCTTGGCAAACTTCTTCGCCGGGAGTTTCTGCGCTTGGCAACACACGTACCCGTCGGGTTTTTGATCCGTCGAGTCGACGCGACCGTATCGGGCGCCTTGATACACCCACTCGGGCGTCGACGTCGAAAAGTTGACGTACGTGTTGAAAATCAACTCGCCCTTTCTATTCAGAGGGTTGGATTCGCCGACGGTCCACATGGTGACAGCCTTGAACTCTTCGAGCGACATTCCGTCTTGAGACGTAAACGCCGTGTACACGGTGTTGATGACGTGATTATCGGCGTCGGTGACGTCGCTTTGCTTTTGCATCGCCGCCGCGAATCGCGCCTGCGCCTCGTACGTCTCGGCGAGATGCGTCGCCTTTGGTCGCATGATGCGTTCGATGAACCATCGAGTGGCGCGCGCGACGCCGCGATCCGTCATCGGAACGCGGTCGCCGTAGACGAGCCATGACACAAAGACGAGGGCGGTGAGATATTCATCCAAGTGCATGCCCCACGCGTGCGTCTTGCGAAGCTCGAGTCGCGAACCGGCGCTCGGACACAACGAGCCCTCCACCGCGCCCGTCTCGCGATCGAGCGTGAGACATTTCGCGAGGAGATCGTGATCCTTCACGGTGTCAAAGACGGCGCGGACGACGCTCGCCAATTGATTGTACTGCGCGTTCGGGAGTTTGCTCCCGACGTCGCACGTCGTGATCAAAAACACGAATTGACGGTAGGACAAGAGCAAGTGACCGGTGGCGGCGCCGCGCGTCTCGTTATCCTGCGGACCGGATGGTATCGACGCGTACACCTTGAAGATGCCCTCGAGGAACGTCCAGTGGTTACGAATCTCGCTCCACACGTAATAATTTCCATCCTCGGGTTCAAAGGAGACGGCGACGTCCGACGCGTTGGAGATGCCTTTACGCTTCATCGGATGCGCGTCTCGGATGAGTTCCTTGCCATCCTTGCGTCTTCGCAAAATGGTTCGACCGACGGGTTTGGAATTAGACGTCGCTTGCAATTGTCGCAAGTCGCCGACGGTCATCTCGTCCGGCGGTACGTCGCTCGCGGCGACGACGACGTTCGAGAGCACGGGTCCCTCCTCGATGTCGGGTCGCGCGTACATGCGGTCGTCCTCGTACTCGGGCTCTTCCTCCTCTTGAAGAACCAACCACGCCGTCGTCTTGGCGAGATTTCCTCGTCTGTTTTCGAGCTGCACCTCCGCCTTCCACTGTAAATGTTCCGCCTTGACGGTGTTGTGCTTGTCGAGGACGCTACCCTTGTGAATGATGTCGAATCGCGCGCCGCTCACCGCCGGTAATTCGTCTTCGCCCGCGAATTCGCCGCGGTCGCGCATGTCGCGCAGTTCCGTCGCGAGTTTCGTGTGCACGGTTGAGATTTCCTCCTTGAGACGAACGGGGACGATGACGTTCCAACCCAAATCTCTCGCGCGATCCGGATCCTCCTCTTGGATGATGATGGTTTCTCTCGTGCGGAAGTGACGCTCGCGCTCTTGCTTGAGTCGCGATTTTTCTTCTTCGTCGTTGAGAACGACCGCGTAGAGATTGCCGTGTCGAGGACATCGCTCGCCCGGTTCGCACTCGCAGAGACAACAGAAATCGTCGTACACGTCGTCGAGATCCAAGTGCCAGGGCAAAACGTCGCCGTCTTCGTCTTGGGCGATGGCCTTTTCTTTGGCCATTTTCTCGTCGTACGCGTCCCAATCCGGATGAATGTCGCCAAAGTACCCTTTGAAACGAACAAATTGCGTGCGCCCGCCCTTGTCGGCGGTTTGGAAGAAGAGTTCCTCTTGATCTAAATCCGCGGCGTCCGTGTCATCCGTCTGAAACGCGCGTCGAACGTTATCAGCCTCTTGCAAAGCCTTGTACTCGGCGAGCTGTCGCTTCTCCTCTTCCGCCTCCCTCTCCTTGGTGTTTTCAGATTTCGCCCGTTTCAACGTCGTGTCGCGCAGTAAAAATTGTTCCACCGCGGGGTTGTTTCCGCCGCGATTTCCTCTCAAATCCTTTTGCGCCTGACGGTAAAATTTACGATAGAAATTGATCCTCTTTTCCATCATCTTCGACTCGATGAAGAAAAACACGCGCCGGTTTAAATCGCGCTCGTCCACCGCCGCCGCGCGAATCAAAGTCTCCCTCGTCGGACGAGACAAGAGCTTAAAGTACGATTTCGCGCGATCATCGTGACTCCCCAAAATATCCAACACATTCTTGTGACGATAGAGAGATCGAATCCCTCTCGCAAACTCGAGACGCATCTGCATGTCGAAATTTCCGCTGTACGCCAATCCTTGATCGCCCTCGGCGGATTCGAGTTTTAAAATCGCCCCGGCGCTCGGTTTGAGCAGCGTGAGCGTCGGATTCCAGGGCACCCACTTGCGTTTTCGCAACCACTGCGACCGGTACTTGTCTCCCGCGAAGAGTTGAATGACCCGCGCGACGACATTTTTCCACGTGCGGATAATCTTCCACTGAATGCGCTTGAACCAATGCGTCGAGCTGTACGCCTCGTAAAAGATGCCCGCGCAAAAGACAAAGACGGCGCACGCGATGGTTTGCCACACGGCGTTTCGCGCATTATCTTTCGTTTGTTGACTGATGATGTACGATACCGGCGCGATGGAAACCACCGAGAGCATGAGCACGATGACCATGGCTAAAATGTGCAATCCCAAGTACCGCTTCGCCTCGGCCATTTTAAACGGACGAAGAATGACAAAGACAAAGGACACCGCCATGACGAGGAGCGCGGTGAGCGCCTGAACGACGCCGTTTCCTTTCGTGAGTTCGTATCCGAGCAATTGAATCGCGCACAGCGCCAACACGCGACCCATCTCCACCATGCGAAACCACACGAAATCATCCGTGTATTGATACGTGGCGAAACCCACCAAGTCGCGCTTCCAGAGTTTGTGCCATCCTTTCATGGAGTACTTGATGACCCACACCATGACGCCGTAAAACCCGATCGGGTACGCGAGCACGGCGATAAAGGCGAGCGGGAATAACTGTTGCCACACCGTGTTCCCGCTGACGGATGAAAAGTACCCGAAACGTAAATTCGGTTGCGCGCGAATGTACCCGAGCTTGTCGGTGACGGATCGATGAAAAATGTAAAAGTCAAACGTCGCGATGACGACGGCGATGTACGAGATTTGAATCACGTTCAAGATGCTTCGCAACATTTGCACCCACCGTCGTTGACCGATGCGCACGACCTCCACCGAGGGTTGCGTCTTGATGTAAAACTTCCCCCAGACGTAGGCGTAGAGTTGCGCGCATCCAAACATGAGCAAAATCCCGAGCGCGGGCATGGCCATTAACGATTTCCATCGTCGAACGAAATCGTACTCGGTGAAACACTCCAATCCGATCACCTCGGGATTGAGTTGAAGGACGTAACAGAGCTGGAGAACCAACGTGAGACCGGGGTAATCGTTCCATCCTAAATTGTATCGCCCGATGACGCCAACCTCTTGTAAAAAGACGACGAGGGAGAGACATCGCGCGTAAATGGCGTACTTGGACGTCGTCTCCTCGATGAGCCACGGGAGGAGTATGGCGAACAGGGTGACGCACCCGACGCCCACGCCGTACATGGCGTGCGTGAATCTCGATCCACACTTCAAACACTGCCCGTTGAGTCGATAATATCCATCGTCGCACGTATCGCATCCGTCGTACAGGTACCCGCGCGCGCACTGTTCGCGATCGGCGCCGTCGCCGCCGGCGGCGATGGCGTCCACCTGCGCCGATCCGGCGATGCCCTTGACGCCCGGACACGCTTTTTCCGGGAAACATTGACGCATGGTGATGGGTTCTCTGTGCGTTCGCGTCGGCGGGGAGACGACGTAAAAGCCCGGTTGCGGATACGGGACGGTTAAATTCGTCTCGGCGCAATACGTCCACCGTCCCGCGCGATTGAACGATTCGCTGTACTCTGGACACGGGAAACAGTACCCGGGGACGCCGTACCATCCAATGTTACAGAAACACTGATCGATGGAGCTGGCGCCTTGCACAGAGGTGCTTCCGGGTGGGCAATTGATGCACAAATCCAAACCCGGGGTGTCAGAGTAGTACCCGTTGGCGCACCTCGTGCAAAATCCGCGCTGTACCGAACCGCCAGCCATGCCCACGGGACAGTTTCGACACGTGTGCGAATTGAACGCGTCCGTGACTTGACCGAGCGGACACATGGAACACGTGCCGTACTTTTTCGCGACGGAGGGCACGCTCGGATTTTCCGGTTCCGTCGTGTATCCGAGCGCGCATCCGACGTGAATGTCGAGCGTCGCCTCGGCGCTCACCAAACTTCCGTCGTCGACGACTCGAATGGCGTATTTCTCCACCGGATACCGTCGTATCGTCGTCGAGGCGGAGAAGAATCCGTACAGGAGCGGCGGTGGGATGTAATAGAGGGTGAGTGACGTGCCGTTGGCCAGGACGCCGACTTGGTCGAGCGTCGCCGCGGTAATTTCGTCGACGGGTTTCCCGAATCGATCCGTGTCTCGAAACCAACGACCGTGGGCGCGCGTGGCCCAGTCGCTCTGATCCGGGATGGGTTTCCACGTCAAAAATAATCGAAAGTTGGGCCCGGCGTCGACGTCGTAGGGACTGAAGACGATGGGCGTCAGGTCGGCGTCGCCGACGTCGACGTTTCGATTTCTATTCATCGCCGCCTCCACCTCCATGTTGACGAGCGTCGGTGGATCGTTCACCGGTCGCACCGTCACGTTCACCGCGGCGGTCGACGCGAGTGCGGAATCGACGCTCGATACAATGAGAAACTCGATCGACTCGGTGCCGGAAAAATTTGCCGGCGGCGTGTAGTTGAAGTACTGGTAATTGACGTTGCCGTCGACGAGATTCACCGAGCAATTGTGTGGATGCTCCACCTCGAGTTGACCGCAGAGCAGCGTCACCGTACCGTTCAGCGCGTTCGTGACGCTGTATGACAGCGTCGTCGCGTACGACGCCTGCATGATTGTTCGACCGAATCGTCCCTGCATCGTCGTGTCCTCGTCGACCCAATAATGCGACGTCACCGCCTCTGGCCGTCCCGTCGCGGATCCGACGGCGACGATGACGCTCGCCACATCGTACAGCGTCTTGTCTGGATTGTCTAAACTATCGTCCACTGAATATATGAAATAATCGTAGCCCGTAAAGTTGATGTTCGGCACGTACTCAAACGTCGACGACGTGGAGACGAGCGGATTGGGCGTGATGAGCGTCCCGTGTCTCGGCGCTTGTCTAATGGTCCACGTGAGACGGTCGCCGTCGATGTCCGACGCCACCATGGGTCTGGCCAATATGCTTCCGGTGATGGTGTGATCGGTGTCGGTGCGCATGGGGATGATGTCCGCCGTGGACTCGTATCTCAAAATGTCTAACCCGTTCGCCGCGACGGGGGCATCGTTTCTCTCCGCGATGTGCACCCTCGCCTCGTGAATATCCGTGGTGCAACTGTTATTGTACAGGGTGAGCGTCGCCGGCGAGCAATCGACGCTTCCGTCTAGGTCGAGACCCAAAGCCACGGCGACGTTCTGTTCGACGGTGCCTCGAAACGTAAAAATGTCGAGACCGTTTTCATTCGGCTTGACTTGGTAGGACACCACGCCGTATCCCGCGTTCATCTCAACGCCGAACGTCGCCTCCACCGCCTTTCGCGGATCGCACACGGTGAAGATCTGTGCGACGAAGGGAATACCACTGGCGCTCGTAAACAGAGGAAGCTCTCTCTGCCAGAGCTCCGAATCTTCGTACGTGTAAAAGTTGACGATAACTCCCGTGGAGTTGCTCGTCACCAACAACTGCGACGGATACGTCGCCGAGATGTTTTCTAAAGCTAGGATGTCATCCGGAATGGAACCCACCTGATCGGCACCGATGAACGTCGAATCCGTACCGTACGTCGCGTTCGTGTTCACCGTGTTCTGTTGATTGAGCAGGGTGATCCACGCCGCGGGCGGCGGAGGCGGGTACAACGGCGTCGGCGGCGGACTCGGCATCGGCGGACTCGGCGGCGGACTCGGTGGCTTTGCCGGTGGCGGCGACGGCACGGGCGCGCTCACCACGACCGGTTTACTATCCCAACTGTACGTCTGCGCGCTCAGAATCAGCGCGAGGAAGAAGACGAAATAGGCAAAGAAAAGAATGACGTTGTCGCTGCAGATGTAACGAATTCGCTTCCATCCGCGCTTCTTCTCCGTGTAAATATCCGTCTCCTGATTTCCTAAGAGCTTCAAGTGAACATGACACGTCTGGCCGACATTGATGCCGTCACCCAATCTCCATCCGGGGTCGACGAGACAGCCTAGGTAGAACAGATCCACGCTCTCCGGATCTGGCTGATGCTTCAAACGACGACAAATCATTCGCTTGACTTTTTGAAAGTTATCCGTCAGCTTGCACTTGACCGTGATCGTCTTCACCTCGGCGTAATCGTCATGTCTGCGCATAAACAGCGAGTCACGAAGCCTGATGATGGTGGGCAATCGGCACACGATCGTGCACGTCGGCTCGTGATGTCCGCTGATGGCGGCGATGATGGCCGCGGAGACGTACATCCCGATGAAGAACAACATGACCGCGACGAAGATGAGCGTCGTTCGCGTGTCCTTCTCGACTGGGCACTTGGTCAAATCCGCCGGACCGACGACGCACTGCCCCGCGTTCAATGAATCCTTCGGACACTGGACGTAATTGTACGGACAACATCCCGACGTGTTGGCGTTCAACAGCGCGTCCGGGTACGGATAACTCACCAACGCCTGCGACAGACACGAGCACCGCGCTCCGGCGAATCCCACGTCGCACACGCACTGTCCATCGAGCTCGGAGCAGTATCCATTCCCGTTACAATCCACCGACGCCTGACACGGAAACTTGCACCGATTATCGCCGACGCCCACCCATCCGCGATCGCACGCGCAATCCTTCGCCGTCTCGTTCCATGTTCCGTGCCCATTGCACGCGTCTCGTCCATTATTCGTCGTCGTGTTAAACTGACACAGACTCCCGGTCGCACCGTCAGGACACACGCACTCCTTGCTCTGCGCCGCGCACGTCCCGCCGTTTTCGCACGCGCACGTCGCGCACCCGGTCCCCGTCAGCGCCCCCGCGCACTCGGGCGTCGCCACGCTGAACGTCCAATTCGTTGAACACGTTTTACACGGTCCATTCATCACGCTCCCGCTCAAACACTCGCTCAGAGCCCCGCACCATCCACAGCCGGACGTCTTCGCGCAGTGGTCGGCGCTCCCGATGGCGCCGCACCTCGGCTCGCACGGAATCTCCACCCCCCCCGTCAGCGTGTTCACCTTGGGCGTCGACATGATCGGCGGCATCGTGTTCACGCACAGATCCGCGTCCAAGAGCGAATAACACGTCGGATTGTGTCCATTAATCCCTCGCGAGTCGCACCAACCGCAACCCACCTCTTGCACGCACTCGCCGAACACCGCGCGTCGTTGACACCGCAGCGGACTGACGATGGACTCATCGCTCGCGTTCCACACCGTGAGTACGTCTCCGTACGCGCCCTCGGCGAGGACCGCGCCCGATCGCGCGCTTCCGCGAGGCGTCGTCGTCGTCGAGAGGCGTCGACCCTCGCCCGCGGCATCGTCCCCATTGGCGCGTTCATCGCCTCCCGACGGCGACAGCGCGACGAGGAGCGCGATGAAAACGACGAAGCCGACCTCGGTGGGTCGTTTTCGTCGTCCTCCGCGCGCGCGGCGCGTCATGACGCGCTCGCGCGACGGTGTCTGCGGCCGTCGGCACCGCGGCCTCCGAGAGGGCCGAGGTCGGCGGGGCCCACCCTAAATACTACTATCGGACAACCGGCACGTATGAATTCAAATGATACACCATCAAGGGACACGTAAAACGTCCACACCGTATAGTGTTACGCCCCCACCTCGACGCGTCGGCGACCGCAGACCGACGCCGGAGACGCGCGTCGCGCGCGAACCGAGCTCGAGCGCGCGGGAGACGACCTCGTCGTCCATCGCGCGCGTCCTCGCGCCTCGCGCGCGCGTCCGCGACCGCGTCGAGCGCCATGTCGCGGCGACGGCGGCAAAGCCACGGCGCCCGCGGCGGCGATGACGCGCGCGAACGCGATGCGAACGCGCGAAAAGACGCGAAACCGCGCGCGAAAAGACGCGCGCGAACGTCATCTGCGCGAACCCTGTCCGCGGTCGTCGCGTTCGTCGCGTCCGCGGCGATGCGAGCGCGAGGGGCGCCGACCCCGGATGTGTGTTACGGCGCGGCGTGGGAACCGACGACGTCGGCGACGAAAATGTACGTCTCGAAGACGGTTCGACCGCTGACGCTCGTTCCGAGCGAACACCCGCTGTACGAGGACGCGTACGCCAAGGCGTGCCTGAACTTCGGGGACGTCGGGGGGAGTTGGAACACGTCGGCGCCGACGGCGATGACGCTGCCGAGGACGACCAACGCGAACAACGAGAGGTATTGGTCGAGCGCGCTGGGAGCGTGCGCGACGACGCCGAGCGTGAGCGCGGGGCAATTGTTTTATAATCGCGCGAACATGGGTTCGACGGCGTCGCACGCGGAGTCGAACACGGGATTGGAGAAGGATAAGACGGTGAGAATCGTCTTCGTGAGCGACGAGGACGCGGGGGCGCACGTCGTCGTCTTGGCGGGCGCGTCGTCGACCGCGAGCACGAGTGATCCGGAGGTTGGCTTGTTGATGGAGGGGAACGCGCTCAGGGGGCTCGCGAGCGTGTTCATCGAAGAACCTCGCGGGTTTACGAACGCGGGGACGAGCGGGAGCGCGTGCGATCCGTCGACGTCGTCGTCGAACGATTGCTTCGAGCTCGACGCGAATTTGGGTTTGGGCAAGTTTCGATGGGGATCGGGGACGACGCAGCGCGGGATCGTCGTCGGCCACGTCCCGGACGTGAACGAGCACTTCACGATGAAATTTCAACTGTTGAATAGAATCGACGCGGTGGAGCTCGGTACGTTCGACGAGACGACGCGGACGGTGTCTTGGGTGAAGATTCCGAAGGAGATGGCGATGCGCGGGTTCAGAATAGAGAGCATGGACTGCGATGATCACTGTTTAGCGCACGATTCGTGCGCGTCGTGCGCGGCGGACGACGCGTGCGGGTACTGCCCGTCGACGCAGACGTGTAAACAGGCGGGCGCGTCGTGCGCCGAGGGATTGGACGTCCTGGGCGAGTGTTTGGACACGTGCGGATCCGCGCTGACGTGCGGCGCGTGCACCGAACGCGACGGGTGCGGATGGTGTCACACCACGGGGCGATGCACCGCCGCGCGACTCGACGGGAGCGCGCCGCAAGACGGCAACTGTTCCGCCTTCAACGTCGATTCGTGCGCCACGTGTCCGGGCGCCGTGACGTCGACGCTCATGCCCGCGTATCTCGACACGGACGCGGTGCACGCGTTTTGCAACGCGCGAGGGACGTGCGACAACGTCACTCGAACGTGCGCGTGCGACGACGGATACGGCGGCGAAGGGTGCGCGAAGATGTGTCCCGGCGGCGCGAGTAATCCGTGCTCTCGCCGCGGCGTGTGCGACGCCGACACGGGCGAATGCTTTTGCGATCCTGGATACGGAGGTTCGCGATGCGAATCCGTCGGTATCGTGGGCGCGTGCGCGTGCGGCGTCGCCCACACGCACGTCAACGCCGACGGGACGCGACAGTCGACGTGCTCGGGCCGATTGGATTCCAACGGCGCGTGCGCGTGTCTCGAGGGATGGGCGGGCGCGAATTGCGCCGACGCGTGTCCCGGCGCCGGCGTCGTCGGCGCCGAGGTTTGCGGCGGTCACGGTTCGTGTAATCCCGCCACCGGGACGTGCGACTGCGACCCGTGTTACTCGCGCGACCTCTCCGGCACGTGCGTCCAAGACGAGTGCGCCACGTGCGACGCCGAGAGAGGCGTGTGCTCGTGCGTCGGCGGCAGCATGACGTGCGCGTGCCGCGGTCAATTCGACGGGTACGCGTGCGACCAGTGTAAATGCGGCGCCAACGGACGGTGCAACGCGCTCTCCGGCGAGTGTGAGTGCGACGCCGGGTACGGCGGCGAACTCTGCGATCGCGCGCTCGTGCCGGAGCCCACCTGTGAGAGCGGTACGTGGAAAGCCGCGCTCAGTCGATGCGTCGGCTGTGACTCGGGGAAGAGCGGCGTGCTCTGCGACGTCGACTGCGATCCGGACGTCACGTGCGGCGGTCACGGGACGTGCAACACCGACGGTTCGTGCGCGTGTTTCACCGGATACGACGCCTCGAGCAATTGCGGCGCGTGCGTCTCGGGATACGGCCCGTACCCGGAGTGCGGAAAGACGCTCGCCACCGCCGAGTGCTCGGACGCGTCGGGCGGCGGTTACGACGGGACGACCAACTCGACGATTTCGGGCAAACAGTGTCAATCGTGGTCCTCGCAGACGCCCACCGCGCACCCGTACGACGCGTCTTCGAGCGGTTCGACGACGAACGAGTGTCGAAACCCGAATGGGATCGCCGAGCACCCGTGGTGTTACGTCGACACGAACGCGCTCACCGGTCCCGGGACGTACGAGCGAAACCAACCGCTCTGGGAATTTTGTTCCGTCCCCGTGTGTAAACCGTCGACGTACACGCCGCCGCCCAAGGTGTGCGGCGTCTTCGGCGCCGAGAGCGTCACGCCGTTCGCGCTTAACGCGACGGGCAGACGAAACGCCGTGAGTCAAGTCGCGCTCACGACGACGAGCGGTTCGGTGGACACCTCCGGATGCGCCGGCGCCATCGATTTGATCAACTCGGACGTCGTCTTACATGGAAATTTCGTCGCGAGGTTTAAGGAAGACGCGGGCGCCGGGTACGCGCGACGCGTCATCGAATACGTCGGCGTCAAGGCGTCGTCGACGCCGGAGCACGACAGCGTCGAGGTGAAGAGCGACGGCACCGTGAAAATAGACGGCGTCGCGTACACGAGCGATGATTTGCCGTACTCGGACGGCGGCACCGGCGTCTTGTGCGTGTCCGACTGGACACCCGTGAGTTCGGGATTATCCGACGCCTCGACGCTCACGATTACGATTTCAGAGACGACGGTGGCCAACGTGACGCGAATCAAGGCGTGCTCGTCGTGCGCCGACCAATTGATCGTCGTGTTGAGCGTTCCGGA